>Ga0307412_10000479_pt1 | contig 23908 bp, 20 predicted proteins | sample DK1Cmetagenome_3_FD_203823 | JGI IMG/M metagenome (GOLD analysis project Ga0307412, IMG submission 203823) | Maize rhizosphere microbial communities from greenhouse at UC Davis, California, United States - DK15-C-1 | ecosystem: Host-associated > Plants > Roots > Rhizosphere > Soil | place: USA...
AGCGGCGACCAGGTCGCGAACGTCACCGTGGCCACCACCGATCGCTGGAAAGACAAGCAAAGCGGCGAAATGCGCGAAGCCACCGAGTGGCACCGCATCGTTTTCAACGGCCGCCTGGCCGAAATTGCCGGCCAATACCTGCGCAAGGGCTCGCAGGTGTATGTCGAAGGCAGCCTGCGCACGCGCAAGTGGACCGACAAGGACGGCATCGAGAAATACACCACCGAAATCCGCGCCGACCAGATGCAGATGCTGGGCAGCCGCCAGGGCCAGGGCGGCCCGTCGGGCGGTCCGGAGGACGACGGCGGTTATTCGCAGGGCGGCGGCGGCGGTGGCGGCTACTCGCAAGGCGGCGGTGGTGGCGGCGGCTACGCCCCCCGTGCACCCGCCGCGGCACCGCGCGCTCCTGCGGCGGCGCCGCGCCAGGCTCCGGCCAAGTCTTCGTCGGGCTTCGACGACATGGACGACGATATTCCGTTCTAAAAAATACCTTTTCGCTTTTTGTAAACACATAAGCCCCTCGTCCTTCGGGACGGGGGGCTTTTTTGTTTACATCAATTTTGGACCACGCGTGATCTTGCCGGGGTAGGGCATACCTTCTACAACCGTACAGATGACCAATCGATACGCAGTCAGAACGATCCGCCTTGAATCGGGCGAGCGTCTTCCGCTTCTGATCCTTAAGGAGACCGGGATCCCGCTCCTCGAGCCAACTCTCTACGCGTTGACCGAACTACGTGCGATCAATCGCGCGAGTGCAACTATCGAGCAAGCGGCGCGGGCAGTGATGGTGTTGCTGCTGTTTCTCGATGAAGCCGGGATCGACCTAGCATCACGCTTCAAAGGAGGTCAGTTTCTTGAAATTAGTGAAATCGAGCGGTTGGTTGCCTTTTGCAAGGTTCCTTTAAAGGAGTTGCAGACGCCGAAACCATGGAGCACTTCAAGGGAACTCCCGGTAATCAAGGTAATTCGAGGCGAGGGCATAAGAAGGAGATCTCCCTCGCAAAAAAAAGAAGTTGACCCGCGCACTGCGAGCATCAGACTTTTTTACATACACGAGTATCTCCAGTGGCTGGTGTTGAGCCGAGTGGCTGGTATTAGTGTTTCAAATCCTTTTCGGTTGGCTATCGAAAATGTAGTCAGAACTTCGCTCAACGCTCTTCGAACTCGAAGCCCATTAGCCAAATTCAGAAATGTAGGACGGCGCGAAGGCCTGTCCGAGCAAACTACAGAGCTTTTGCTCAGTCTTATAGATCCTGGTGCAATCAGGAGTCCGTGGGTTAACGAGCATGCCAAGAAACGAAATTGCTTGGCTATCAAAATGCTCTGGTCACTAGGTGTCCGTCGAGGCGAACTCCTAGGAATAAAAATCAGCAATGTGGATTTTAGAAAGAATGAAATTCTCATTGCTAGAAGAGCGGACGATCCAGACGATAGTCGCAGAACTCAGCCGAACGCCAAAACGGCTGATCGAATATTGCCTATGAGCGACGGCTTGGCGTGTCAAATTAAAGACTATATCTTGGGTCCTCGCAGAGCAATTCGAAGTGCTCGGCAGCATGAGTTCCTGTTTGTTGCAAATGGCACGGGACGACCCTTGTCGCTAATTGCGCTAAATAAGGTATTTGTTTTGCTTCGAAATAAGTTTCCCGGTCTAACGAGTACTTTGTCTCCGCATGTTCTACGCCATACATGGAATGACGAGTTTTCGGCCGTGATGGATAAAAGAAAAAATGCCGGAAGACACTGAGCGTCGCATGCGGTCGTATCTAATGGGATGGTCCGAAAACTCTACTTCTGCCGCGAATTACACGCGTCGGCATATCAAGGCAAAAGCGTCGAATGCTTCATTGCATTTGCAAGAAGGGCTGGTTCGAGGGGTATGCAGTGATTAGCGGTCAAGGATCGGAGTGTGCTCATTTGTCTCCCCCAAAAAAATCTTGGGTAATTCGAACGCGCGACGGATTTGAGATTGATGCATTGAGCGATCGCTGGCGCTATCGAAGCGGAGCGCATGATTTTTCCTGCAATTTCTCCCTATTACCTAAATGTTCCGAGAAATTCTTATTGGGGGTTAAAACTGTTCTTGCTTGGTACTTGGAGAACCTCGCTGCAACGACAGTTAAAAATTCGTTCGTGCGACTATTAAATTTGCTTCGACATATTGCGCGCCAACGAAATGATGAAATTGACGAAATAACTCATTTTGATCTTCTTAACTACCGAGCACATCTCGGGCACTCACGAGCATGGTGGTTGGGATACCTGACGGGCCTCTTGAAGCGTTGGGGCGCAATGGGGATTCATGGAGTGACACCAGATGCCGTTCGAGTAGTAGAGCGGATGACTGTAGGCGGCAACCCAAAAGGAGTTGCAGTTCTTACTGCGGACCCGGTTCATGGCCCTTTTACAGATATCGAGCTTGCCACTGCCATGTTCCGCTTCGACGAAGGGCTGAAGGTCTACCTGCATCGCGAGCCGGTGGACTTCCGCCTGAGCATCAACGGCCTGGCCGTGCTGGTGGAGCAGGCCCTGGGCCTGGACCCGTTCGCCTCGTGCGCGTACGTGTTCAGCAACCGCCGGCGCGACCGCGTGAAGATCCTGGGCTGGGAGCGCAACGGCTTCTGGCTGCTGCTCAAGCGCCTGGAGAAGGACAGGTTCATCTGGCCCTCGGCCGAGGCAGTTCCCACGCTGACGGCCGAGCAGCTGCACTGGTTGCTGGAGGGCATCGACATTGCGGTGGTGCAACGCCACCATCATCTGCGCTACACCAGCGTGGCCTGAGGAACACTGATGGCGCATGCCGATCCAAGCTGGCGTGCCGACGCCCGCCGCCATCACCGCTGAAGAACTCGCCGCGCTCATCGCCGAGCGCGACGCGCTGGCCGGCGCGCTTCGAGTCGCGACCACCGAGCGGGACTTGGCGCTCGAGCGGCTGAGGTCGCTGCAGCGCCAACTGTTCGCCGCCAAGAGCGAAGCCCGCGGCACCGATCAGAAGGACCTGTTCCTCAACGAGGCCGAAGCACTCGCGCCCACCGATCAGACGCCGCCTGCCGAGACCGACGAAGAGGAGTCGACGCCGGTCGCCGGGCATCAACGCAAGAAGCGTGGACGCAAGCCGCTGGACCCCGCGCTGCCGCGCGAGATCGTGCGCCACGAGCTGCCCGAGGCCGAGCGTGTGTGCACCCATGACGGGCACGCGCTGGTGGAGATCGGCGCCGAGGTCAGCGAGCAGATGGACGTCATCCCCGAGCAAGTGCGCGTGCTGCAGCACCACCGCGTCAAGTACGCCTGCCCCTGCTGCGACCAGAGCCTGAAGCTTGCGCCGGCGCCGGCGCGCATCATCCCGCGTGGGCTGCTCACCGAGCAGGCCCAGGCCTGGATCATCACCGGCAAGTACCAGTTCGGCATGCCGCTGTACCGCACGGCCGCACTGCTGCGCCGCTTCGGTGGCGACATCGTGAGCAACACCCTGGCGGCTGGCGTCGTGCGCATCGGCCGGACCGTGCAGCCGGTCATCAACCTGCTGCGCGATCACTTGCTGGACTCGGACCTGATCTACGGCGACGAGACCACGGTCCAGGTGCTCAAGGAGCCTGGAAGGAAAGCCCAGACCAAGAGCTACATGTGGGCGCAGATGAATGGCACCGGTCCACCGGTGCGGCTGTTCGCCTATGCGCCGGGACGCGGCGCTGTGCACGCCGAGAAGCTGTATGCCGGCATCCGCCCTGGCACCACGCTCATGAGCGATGGCTACGAGGTTTACAACGGCATCGCGAAGGCCGGCGGTCTCACGCATCTGGGGTGCTGGGTCCACGCGCGTCGGCCGTTCATCAAGGCCGAAGAATCCATACCGAAGGCAGCCCGTTCGCCCGATCAGCTCGCGACCCGGTTCGTACGGCTCATTGGCAAGCTGTACCGAGCGGAGGCATTGGCCAAGGACTGGACGCCTGCGCGCCGGCTGCGGCTGCGTTCGCGCTACAGCCGCGGCGTCGTGCGCGAGATCGAGCGGCTGCTGCTCACGCACCTGCATGCCGTCGCGCCGTCGAGCCTGCTGGGCGAAGCACTGCACTACCTGGACGGGCAGTGGCCCAAGCTCGTGCGATTCCTGGACAACGGCACCTGGCCGCTGGACTCCAATCCAGTAGAAAACGCGATCCGGCCCTTCGTCGTCGGAAGAAGGTCGTGGTTGTTCGCCGACACCGTGGGCGGTGCGAATGCGAGCGCCAATCTCTACTCGCTGATTGAAACGGCCAAGGCCAACAACGTCGAGCCCTACCGCTACCTCGTGGCGCTGCTCAAGAAGCTGCCGTTGGCGCAGACCGTCGACGACTACGAGGCGCTGCTGCCCTGGAACATCGAGCTCGGCAGCGCGTAGGCCGCCCTGCGCGCACCGGTTCCGACACCACGCGCAAGGGCGTGGTTTATTGACTGCTTACAGTTCTGCGACCGAAATCCCGATACCAGAAGCGATGCGAACTACCACCATGAGACCAGGATTCTGAGTTCCACGCTCGATGCTGCTCATGTACGACCGATCGACTTGGCTCAGGTGTGCCAGTTCTTCTTGCGAGATCCCGCGCGCTTTGCGGGTTGCTCGTATCGCCATTCCCAACGCAACTAGCGCAGGGTCCAGCGCGTGTTTGGGTGAAGGCATCGGCATGGACAAAATCGTCCGCGAATGCATACGATCGCACCACGGATGATCTTCCACATAGAGGCCAAACATGTTTCGCGCCGATAGCCGATTCGAGATTCATATTCCCCCATTCCTCGAGAAGGAGGAGGGTCAATCGAGGCAGTTTCAGCTTGTTGAGCAGTGCTTCAACGTTCCCCTTTGGCATATCCAGGTTCTTCCGCGGAAGATGAATGACGATGATTTCCAAAGGTGGAGCTGCTACTTGGTTGCCCGTGCCTGCGATGCGCTGCAAGTTCTATTGAGTCAAGAATGGGAGGGAGTGAGGTTGCACGTTGTTTTGCCGCAGTACATGACCGACCTGGACTCGATTTCTCTGGCTAGATGCACAGCCCTTTGGGAGTGCGAAGTAGACAAGCGGGCCGGGCAACCTGCTTGGTTATTCGAAACTGATATCGGTTCATTTGTCGATCCGGAGTTTGAGACTCTTGACCCCACGAGCGTAAAGAAGACCGAACGCCGATGGGTTGCGACTGACGGTTGTAAACCGGCGAGGGTCCGATAAATCCGGCGCCTTGCGGGCGATATGAACCAGCAATCTGCGAAGACTTTGCCAGAACCATCCCTGGTCCAATGCCTCCAAAGCGACGCGGCCGGCAAGTTGCAACGGAAACAACTGATGGGGAAAAGCTAGGGGTTGTTGACAGAACTTGGGAGCGCGGTGAGCACTCAGCAGGGTAAAGCTACTCTGTTTACAGAAAAGGTATGTTTAATCCCAGCCACCAAGACTAAGGCAAACTACCCTCGGAAATCCGGCCGTTTGGATATCGTGCACGGTTCCACACACAACAACAGAACTATCCAATGAGGGAGGAAGAGCATGATTCAAGGTGCTCGCAGCTTGCCGACTCAACACTTGACCATTCGAGTACCTTGGCACGATTCGGGTTGGACCGGCACGTTCTGCAAGACTTGTACTGCGAACACCTGTTGTACCGTGCTGCCGCGAATCGCTACCGGTCGCGACGATGGCTTTGAGACGCTGCATGCAGGCAAGAGCATTGAAGACCTCGACCGATCCCAACACCCACCTTGTGTGGATGAGCATGGAACCTTCATGGCCAAGTTCCCGCTCTCGATGCAGAAGAAGCACCCCTACACGGAGATTGCCAAGATCACCCATGGGCACTTCACCGACACCCCGTACACGATCCGACCGTATTCGGTTGCAGGCATTCCGTTTCGGTGGATGTTGCGTGAGCAGGTGGAGGGCAACAAGAAGTGGGGCGTCAGTAGCCTGAAGGAGGCACTGCAGTTGGACTACCAGACCGAACGCGAGCCGGATCTGACCACCAACAAGAACTGGGAGAAGGACAAGAAGACCTGGGTCCAGGAGGGCACCAACCAGCGGATCATCCTTGACACATTCTTCAGTGTAGCCAAGCCCAACGAATCGCTGGTGTTCTTCTATGCCAAACGCACGCCGATGCTGGAGGATGCCCGCCGCGTGATCATCGGCGTGGGGCGCGTCAAGTCAGTGAGTGAGCCTATTGAGTATCACTACGCGGGCGGGCAGAAGCCGAAGGACAACATCAGCGGCTACCTGTGGGAGCGGAACATCGAGCACTCGATTCGCCCCAAGAACTCGGATGGCTTCTTGCTGCCCTACCAGCAGCTGCTGGAGGCCGCAGAGGCAGACGAATCCATCGACTTTGCTGCCTGCACAGCGTTCGCGCCGGATGAGTATTTCGGCAGCTACTCCTACGGCACGGAGCACTTGGCGCACGACGGCGCCATCTCGTCCTTGTTGGCCATCGAAAAGGCCATCAAGGCGATGCGCCAGCATCTGGCCGATGAGCCGTGGGCCGAGCATCTGGCTTGGATCGACCGGGAGCTGAACCGATTGTGGGAGGTGCGAGGTGCCTTCCCGGGTCTGGGTGCCGCACTGAACGCTTTTGGCTTCTCGCATGGCAACTTGCTGGCTTGGTACCTGTCCAGCCAGGGCGGTGAAAAGTTTGATCCGTGGCCAGCGTTGGCTGACGTGCTCAAAAAGCCTGACAGTCTGCCGAGCTACCTGCGCGATGGCATAGGCGACACCTTGCGCAAGAAGTGGGAGAAGCTGCCCGCAGAGCGCCGCGCGCTGTTGATGCTGATGGCCAGGTTCAACCTGACTGACGCTCAGGCCCTGCGTTGGTACCAGCCGACTGAGCGCGACAAGGCCGGAATCAATCTGAGCGACGCAGCGATTCTGGCAAACCCATACTTGATCTACGAGGACGATAGGCTGCAGGCTGATCCCGTAGCCTTTGAGATCGTCGACCGGGGGGTGTTCCCGCCGGAGTCCATCCGTGCTGACTTCCCGCTGCCGAAACCCAGCCTTGTGCGTGAAGCCATTGACGAGCGCAGGGTGCGCGCAGCCATGCTGCTGACGCTGGAAGAGGCCGCGCGCACCGAGGGGCACACCTACCTGATGGCAACGTGGGTGGTTCAGCGGATTCGAGACCGCGCGCTGCAGCCCGACTGTCCGCTGGACATGGACACGCTCGCGATCATGGACGACTGTCTGGCTCACAAGATTGCGAGCATCCAGGTCAAGGACGGGCTCAATGCGTTCCAGTTGGACCGCTACGTCGAGACCTCGACCCTGATCAGGTCGAAGATCACCAAGCGCAAGTCCCGTAAGGCCAATGCTGGGGAGCACAACTGGTCTGCACTGGTAGATGCAGCCATTGATGCGACGAAGGACAAGGGCTCCGCCAGGACGAAACCAAGTGTCCGTGACTTGGCCGCTCGAAAGGAAAAGTCGGCAGCCCTGGAGGTGCTTTTCAAGTCCGGCATCTCCGTGCTCATGGGGGCCGCCGGCACGGGCAAGAGCACCTTGCTGAAGGCGCTTTGCAGCATCGACACCGTGAAGGACAAGGGCATTCTGCTGCTTGCGCCTACCGGCAAGGCTCGCGTGAGGCTGGAGCAGACCAGCGGCATGGCCGGCCAAGGAAAAACCGTCGCGCAGTTCTTGAACGGACTTGACCGCTACGACGGCAAGACCGGGCGCTACTACGTCAATGAAAACGCCGACCGCTCGGCCATGCATGCCACCGTCATCATTGACGAATGCTCCATGCTGACCGAGGAGCAGCTCGCGGCGTTGCTGGACGCGGTGGAGAGCGTGGACCGGTTAGTGCTGGTTGGCGATCCCAAGCAGCTCCCGCCCATCGGTGCGGGCCGGCCGTACGTGGACATCGTGAACTTCTTGAAGCCCGCCAACATAGACAGCCTGCGGACCCGAGTCGCCGGCAGTTTCGCGGAGCTGACCGTAACGATGCGTCAAGGTGCCGACGAGGGCGTTGTGCGTGACGACGTGCTGCTCGCGCAGGCCTTCAGCGGTCGGCCACTGGATGCCGGGGCCGACGAAATCTGGCAGACCGTGGCGTCCGGAAAGTCGAACTTTGTGAAGCTAGTTCGGTGGAACAAGCCAGACCAGCTTCAAGCGTTGCTGATGGACGAGCTGCAAACCGAGTTGAAGCTGAAGTCGATCATCGACGAAGTGACCTTCGAGGAATCTCTGGGAGGCGTCAGTTCGGAGTTCGAAGGTCGCTCAACGGTGTGGTTCAACACTCAGTACAAAGATCGCCCGGGCGCTTCCAAGAAGGCGGAGGCGTGGCAGATCCTCTCGCCCATCAAGCAGTACCAGGCGGGTGTCACCGCCATCAACCGCGCGCTACAGCAGCAGTTCAGGAAGTCGTTCCTGAAGATGGCCGCTCAAACGGGCTGGACGAAGAAGATTCCGAGCCCAGCTGGGCCCGAGGGAATCATCTACGGCGATAAGGTGATCAACGTCATCAACAAGAGCGGGCGGGACACCTACCCGGGAAAGGAAGACGCATACGTCGCTAATGGCGACATCGGCATCGTCACGGGGCACCGCAAGACCAAGGCGAGGAGCTGGTCGCCGTATGAAGTCGAAGTTGAGTTGGCCTCGCAGCCCGGCTTTGCGTACAAGTACAGGCCCTGGGAGTTTGACTCCCAGGAAAGCACGCCGCCCCTTGAGCTGGCGTATGCCCTGACGGTTCACAAGACACAAGGCAGCGAGTTCGGAAAGACTTTCGTAGTAATCCCAAACCCGTGCCGAAATCTGACGCGGGAGATGCTCTATACCGCGTTGACACGCCAGAGGGACAAGATCGTCATCTTGCATCAAGGGGACTTCAGGGATCTGCTGCACTTCAGCCAAGAGGCTGCGTCAGAGATCAACAGGCGGATGACGAACCTATTCGTGCCGTCTTCGCCGGTGGAAATCAAGGTTCGAAACAAGTCGGTTTTCCTGGACGAGAAGCTGATCTACCTGACGGAGAACGGCGACTTGGTTCGCTCAAAGTCCGAGTGGATCATCGCTGACAAGCTCAAGGCCGCCGGCATCAAGTACCAGTACGAGCAGCCGCTGATCTTGGATGGTGTTGAACGCTTGCCGGACTTCACCATCCGAGACGAGGACGCTGGCACAGTTTGGTACTGGGAGCACAACGGCATGCTCTCGGATGGTGAGTACAAGAAGCGTTGGGAGCGCAAGGAGGCGGCCTATCGCAGAGCAAAAATTTTTCCGCCTACGGAGCCCGCGAAGGACGATGACAGAGCTGGCACGCTGCTGGTAACCGAGGAGCGCGAAGGCACTGGGCTGGATCTAAACGCGATCCTTTTCAACATCAACCTCATACTTGGCCGCACCTGATGCCAAGTGCACGTTGGCCCGCCTTGGTGATGGCTCTATGACTTGCTCGCCCATAGCGATCGCTGTCTTTGTCTCGCGCGCTGCTGTGCCAATGCTGCAGTGTGTAGCCGCCCATTGCGGCAAATTGCGGCTGCGAACTCAAATTGCGGGAGCCCGCCGCAATTCACCGCAATTCTGGATCTCGGGCCCAAGCCATACGCGGCCTCTCTCATACCGTAGGTCGTTCAACGCTGACCCCGAGGGCTGTGGAAGTTCTCAGCGAAATAGTCGATCACCTCATTGGCTTGCGTCCCTGCACGAAATTTCCGCTGGGCGTCAAAGTCGATAGATGGAACGAGGTGAATGAACTGATCAGGCTTGTAGGCCCCTAACACTGCGCCGCCGTCGATGCCGGCTTCACGCCGTCCCGTGACCACTTTGGCTGCCTCGATGGTTGCACCAATCATGACATCGGCGATTTGTACCGCTGGACTGGCCACCGAATCGACCTGCGTCACGGCCTGCAGCTTCAGTGGAAATTTAATCCTGGCGATTTCAGACTGCTGAAACTCTGCCACTTGGTCGTGGTCGATGTATCGCTGAAGGAGGTCGTGGTACGTCAGCAGATTCTGCGAGCGGTCATGCTCAACGCGGTACGGTCCACTTGCCAATTCCTCCATGCGAGAAATGAGGGACTGAAGGACGACCAGAGCTGCGTCCGTGGTCACGCCTGGCGTTGCGATTGCGTTTAAGCAGTCAGGATCAGCGTATTGCGCCAGAGGCCCAAGAGCCTCTGGGAGCTGCTCCCAGCGTGTCTTGCGTGCTGCATCGACCAGGTCCCGTAGGCTCGCTGGGGTCTTCTCTTTCACGGCGCGTTGGAAAGCAGCCAGTAGACCTTCGAAGGCTTCTCGGCCGAGCAATGTAGGCCCCACGGCGTAGAGCAGAGAGGCAAGACTGTAGTTCTGGCCATCCTCGTAGAAATTCAGCCCGCGTTCGTAATAGAACGGCTCAACGCCGTAGTCTAGAAACATGAGCAGCAGCAGATAGCGCTTGTCGCAGACGTACGAGACGCACTTGTACCCTGCAAGCACATCACGCTGGAGTGCCAAGATCCGCGGATGATTGCTCTCGCGGCGTGTCAGGGAGCTGTACTTCAGTTCATCCGCCTGGAGGCGGGGAAAGTGCTCCTTGATGAGTCTTGCCGCGTCGTCATCCCCAATGGCAATCGCAGTAGCGCCTTGGAAGGGCTGATCGACGTTGAGCAAGTCGAATCCCGTGTAACCGCTTTCGTCAATGCGGAAGCATTCCATTTCGGCCCCCAGAAGGTTATGGTTACTGATCAAATCTATAGTCTGTACAGCTCAGTATGAATCAATCTTCCAAGCCCAAGCGCCTCTATGTGATCGGCAATGGATTCGATCTGTGGCACGGCATTCCATCAAAATTTAGTGACTTCAAACGATATGTCGCTATCCACGATCCAAGGATATTTGAAGAGGTCGAGACCTATTTGCCAGCTGGTGACGAATGGGGGCAACTCGAGCAGGCACTTGCAGAGATGGATGTTGACGCGCTGGTGGATAACCTTGGGCAGTTCATGCCCTCATATGGAGCCGATGACTGGAGTGATGCCGGACACCATGATTTCCAGTATGAAGTTGAAAACTGTGTAGATCGTCTATCGGTAGGCCTGAAAGGACAGTTCACGAACTGGGTTAAAGGACTGCCCATTCCGGGTAGGGCCGATCTGAAGCGCGCTCTTACGACTCTTGATCCGACTGCCCAGTACCTGAGCTTTAACTACACCCCGACCTTGTCGAAAGTTTATGGAATTTATCCTCAGCGGGTCTGCTTCATACACGGCAGTGCAGCGCTCCAGGATGATGAACTCATTCTTGGGCACGCTTGGAACCCTAGCTCTCGCCCTTCATTGAACAGTCGCGACGACGTTGAAGATATGGACGTGAGGCTATATGAAGCCAACCAGATTATTGACGACTACTTCTCTTCCACATTCAAACGTTCGGACGAGATAATTCGGCGTCATAGCGACTTCTTCAATAATCTATCCAATGTGGAGCAAGTAATCATTCTTGGCCACTCTCTTTCCGATGTCGATGCTGCCTACTTCACGGCCTTATTAACTGTTCCTGCGCTAACTGTCGCAAATTGGAAATTTGCCTGTCGTGACCTGTCAGAGTGGCCCGAAAAACTCTTGATGCTAAAAACTCTCGGGGTTTCAGCACACAAAGCAAGCCCTATCAGTTGGGAGAATGTCTAGCTCTTTGTCGATCTGGGCTGTTTGTCGTAGTCGATGTCATATTCAGTTGACTCATCGAACATGGAGACTTCACTCCATTCGTACTTCAATTGAGCGACTCCAATGGCCCGACTAGATTCGGCAACCCAATCCGCATGAGCTGGATTAAACGCGACAAGATTATCCCCGTCCCCAACAGTGCTTCTGAATAGCACCCCATCAAACCCTAGTCGCCTGAAGATTTCGCCAAGGAATTGAGTGAGCGTATATGCGCCACGATTGCTGGGAGGAGCTGCGGTCGCAAAAATGTTTTCCATCGCAATAATGAGCTCCAGCATCTCTAGTTGCGAATCATTGCGCCACAACTTGGTCAGGTCGTGCGTGCGTAGATCCACAACGCGCAGATCTTTTTTAACTTCAAACATGCCAACAGATACAAGTTCGCCCGGGTGAGGACGTATTTCTGCGGCTGCTGTTTCCAAGTTCGATGCGAGGTAAAGATAAGAGACCCCTGGGCGGTTAACGCGACCGGCTGTGGCAACTCCTACAGGCGGGGCGCCTATGGCCTTGTCTTTATGGGGTTCGAAGAAATACTCGGGGGGAGCGCCTATTTCATGGAAATCGGCTGCCCTTCGCTTGGCCCCCATCCGCGCCCGATGCCATTGCGAGCCGGCGGCAACTGTTGCAGCCATGTAGGAGACGATTGGTCGAATGATCGCCTCATACTCGTCCTCAACGAGGAAATAGTTGGTGTCTGCAAGCTTTCTCTTGGCAGATTGAAGAATGTGACTCTCGCCGGCCATGACTGGCGTGTGGGGTTGATAACCGTAGATATCACGTCCATAGGCCGTGAACACCTCCACCTGCATTTGGCGATCGTTTACATCGCCGAGGAATGACAAGATGACATCTTCGCGATCGACGTCCGATTGCTCTGGATTTATCTTGAGAATGGGGTTGGGATTGATAAAGAACAATCCCTCCACGCTTCCGTCACCTAGCTTGGAGTGATATTGCCATTCGCCGAAGTGATATCGAATAAGTGCCTTCGCCGCCAACAGGAAGTCGTCAGTACCCGTCCCTGCGCACTTCACATTCTTGGCGCCGCAGAGGCTGCAGGTCCAAATCTCGCCGTGACGAACCACAAGGTCCTTCAACAGCGGCGCCACGCAACAGTCGTAGCAGACGTAGTGGTGGTTCTCAACCGGCTTGGCGTGCATCGTCACTCTGGCTCCCCCTATCTTTTGGATAGGTTGAGCATAGCCAGAGTCTGCATGCGCCCGTCGCCGGCCCGCCGGATCAGTCAACTGCTGCGGTAAGGAATGCCACCCGTGGCACAGTGGAGCCCCGGAAAAAGTGTCAACAACTCACCCCAAAGTGGCTAACTTGTGGACAAGTCGATGTCTTTGTGTACTTCAGATGCCGCACACACTCACTCACTCGATGAGTTGTTGACACAAAAAGGTCGGCATAAAACTTCTGAGCCGACTTTCGGATCTTTGAACAAAGGTCGCCTCACCCGAGGCGGCCTTTTTGCATTTGCAAAGCGGATCTTGCGCAAACCGTGCCATGACCTATCGATGAAGACGATACTTTCCATCGAAAATTAAAGGCTGTTTTGATGGCTGTTGCAAAGCTATTCTTTGTGCACTGCAACTCGCCGAGTTGCCTAAAACGCAAAGGAGCTTCATCAAATGGCCAGGATTCTTGTTCTCTATTACTCGTCCTACGGACACATCGAAACCCTCGCGCAAGCCATTGCCGAGGGTGCCCGCAGCACCGGCGCACAAGTCGACGTCAAGCGCGTTCCGGAAACCGTGCCGGAAGCCATCGCACGCAACGCTCATTTCAAGCTGGACCAGGCCGCACCCGTGGCAACGGTCGCCGAGCTTGAGAACTACGACGCCATCGTGGTCGGCACGGGTACCCGGTTCGGGCGGATGTCCTCGCAGATGGCGGCATTCCTGGATCAGGCGGGCGGCCTCTGGGCGCGGGGCGCGCTGAACGGAAAGGTTGGAGCTGCATTCACGTCCAGCGCCACGCAGCACGGCGGCCAGGAGACGACGCTGTTCTCGATCATCACCAACCTGCTGCACTTCGGCATGACCATCGTCGGGCTGCCCTATAGCCATGCCGGCCAGATGAGCGTGGACGAGATCGTTGGCGGCGCGCCTTACGGGGCTACCACCGTCGCGGGCGGCGACGGCTCGCGGCAGCCCACGGCCATCGACCTGGCCGGTGCCCGGCACCAGGGCGAGCTGGTGGCCCGTACGGCGGCCAAGCTGCACGGCTGAGGCCGGAGAAGGCGCGTCGCGGGGCGCGGAGTCAGCTGCGACGGGACAACTGGCCCGCATCCCGCAGCTGCTCGAGGAACCACCTGCCAGCCGGTCCGGGAGGCATGTCCTTCCTGTAAACGGCGAGCATTGCGATGGGAGGTGTCTTGGGGTGGAACATCTCGAGCGTGATCGGCACCAGCGCGCCGGCTTCCAGGTCGGCGCGCACCATTGCGGCGGGCATGTGCCCCCAGCCGAAACCGGCGCGCAGAAACGCATGCTTTGCGCCCAGATCGGCCAGCTTCCAGGTGAGGGCGGAAAACACGCCGAAGCTCTTTCCTTCCGTCATGGCCGTGCGGTCGGTGAGTACCAGCTGCACATGCTGCGACAGTTCGGCCGACGATATCGGCCCCTTGTGATTGGCCAGCGGGTGGAATGGCGCCACCACCGTGAGCATGGGTACATCCAGCAGTTTTTCGGTATCCACGCCTTCCGGCACTGTCGGCATCGAACCCATGATGCCGATACGGCAGCTCCCTTTCAGCACCGGCTGAACCACGGCGCCAAGCGCCTCGACGTAGAGCCTGAGCGGCGTGTGCGGGAATGCGGCGCGAAAGAGGCCCACCGCCGTTGTCAGCGATTCCATCGGATACATCACATCGACGACCACCGAGAGCTCCGGCTCCAGGCCCTCGGCCATGGTGCGGGCCTTGGCCTTGAAGCCGTCCATGCCGGACACCACCCGGCGTGCCTCCGCCAGAAGGGCAATGCCGGCTTCGGTCAACTGTGGATACCGGGCGCTCCGGTCGAACAGCTGAACGTCGATCTGGCCTTCGAGGTTGGCCAGGGTCTGGCTCACGACAGATTGGGCGCGGCGCAGCCGGCGACCTGCGGCCGAGAAACTGCCTTCATCCGCTGCCGCAATGAATGTGCGCAGCTGATCCATGGAAACGCCGTCAAGCATGTATCGCCTCTTTAGATGGTTTGCATCGAAAGATATAGGCTTCGCAGAGGGAAGTCCAGTCCTTAACCTTTGGTCGTTCTACCAACCCAAAGGAAATTCCAATGACCCAGACGACCTTCGTTCCGCCCGCGCCGCAGCGCTCGCCTGCACGCGGCAATCGCCGCGTCGTGGCTCGCACCAACGGGCGCACGCATGGGCCCGTGACACGCCTCGTCAGCCCTTCGGACATCGGAGAGCTGATCAAGCCTTTCGTGTTTGTCGACCATTTCGACATGGTGCCGAAGCAAGGCTCGCTCTTTCCGATGCACCCCCATTCCGGCATTGCAACGGTCACCGTGCTGCTCTCCGGCGATCTGCGCTATGAGGACACCACGGGAGCAGCCGGAACCCTGTCGGGCGGAAGCATCGAGTGGATGCGCGCGGGCAGCGGCGTGTGGCACGACGCGAGCCCGTCGAGCGGCGCCCCCTTCCGCGGCTACCAGGTCTGGGTCGCACTGCCGCCGGAACTGGAAAACGGTCCTGCCTACAGCCAATACCTGCCGCCTGCGGCCGTGCCTGCGATAGGCCCCGCCAGGTTGGTGCTCGGACGCCATGCCGGCGTCCGGTCGCCCGTCGATTCGCCCGCTGGCATCGATCTTCTTCATGTGCGCCTCGGCAGCGGACAGCACTGGCGCTATACGCCGCCAGCCGGACAGGACGTGGCTTGGGTGCATGTCGATCGCGGCGTGCTCAGGGTGGCGGGCGAGCGCCTCAAGAACGAGTTGGCCGTCTTCGACAGCAATGACGGCATCTTGGAATTCGAAGCAGAGGGCGAGGTCGAATTCGTTCTTGGCTCTGCAGTGAAGCACCCTCACAGCCTCGTGCTGGGCTACTACTCCGTACACACCTCGGTAGAGGCGCTTCGCAGGGGCGAGGCGGAAATCGCACGCATCGGCAGCCGCCTCCGGCATGAAGGGCGCTTGCCGCCCGTGTCGGATGCCAATCTTGCCAGGAGCGTTTCATGAAGTTCTGGAAGTACATCGAGGCACACCACGAAGAACTGGGCGTTGGCCTTTTCATCCTGCCTTGCCTCGTGGTGACCATGGCCGCGGCGGTACTGGCCTTCTGGCTCGGACAACTGCTTCAATAAAAAAAAAGATGCCTGGCCAGGCATCTCTTTTTAGTGATGGGTTGGTGCTGCGTTCAGGGCATCAGCACCAAGGCTCCCGTCTTCGTGCGCGCCGCAATGGCCGCATGCGCCTCGGATGCATCGCGCAGGGCGTACTCCGTAAACGGAACATCGCCCAATACACCAGCCCTGAAAGCATCGAACACGTCGTCCACAGCCTGCGAGACCTGGCCCGCCAGGAAAGGCGCCATCGGGCCGCCGACCATCTTCAGTCCTCGCTTTGCGGCCGCTTCCTTGTCGAAGACCGGCGCGCCGGAGGCCGCGCCAATGGACACGACCACGCCGCCATCCTTGACCGAAGCAAGCGTTGCGTCGAACGTCGACCTCCCGACGAACTCATAGACCACATCGACGCCGCCGGGCGCGATCTCGCGCACCCGCTGCGCCAGGTCTTGCGCATCCGAGGGCAGCACATGGTCGATGGTGCCTTCCAGCGCCTGGCGCTTTTCCGAGCTTCCTGCGGTGCCGATGACCGTGGCGCCGCGCGCCTTTGCCCAGCGCGCGAGCAGGCTGCCAACGCCGCTCGAGGCGCCCTGCACGAGGATCGTCTCGCCGGTTTGCAGCCGGTGGTAGCCGTTCAGCCCGGCCCAGGCGGTCAGGCCCTTGGTTAGAACGGCTGCGATCTGCCCGGCGCCGATGTCATCGGGCACCGGCACCAATGCACTTGCGTCGATCAGTCGCTCCTGGGTGTAGCTGCCCGGCGCGAGATAGTAGGCAACGCGCTGGCCTACCGCGAGGCCGCCGACGCCCGACCCGATGGCCTCGACGATGCCGACGCCTTCCACGCCGGGAACCGCCGGCAGCGGAACGGGGACGATGCCGCTGCGGAACATCGTGTCGATGAAGTTCACGCCGATGGCCAGGTGACGAAGGCGCACTTGCCCTTCGGACGGGGCGCCGACATCCGGCTGGTTCTCGGCCTCGAGGACTTCGGGGCCGCCGTAGGAATGAAAGCGGATGGTGGTGTTCATGATGACTTTCTGTATTCGAATGGAAAGGTGTTGGATTTTCAGATGACGGCCAGCAGGCCTCCGTCGACCAGCAGGGCGGTTCCGGTGATGTAGCTCGAAAGGTCGGAGCCGAGGAACGCCACCGCATCGCCAATCTCCGAAGGTTGGCCGAGCCGCCTGAGGGGCGTGCGTTGCCGGAAACCCTCGGCCGCTTCTGCAATGCCCGGGCTGGTTCGCAGAAGATGGGTGTCGATGGTTCCGGGAGCAACGGCGTTCACGCGAATGCCATCGGGCCCGAGCGCGTCCGCAAGCGACTTGGCCATCAACACGACGCCGCCCTTGCTCGTTGAATACGCCACCGTGATGCCGGCGCCCGACAACCCGCCCATGCTGGCCATGAGCACGATGCTTCCCTGCTTGCCGTTGGCCTTCATCTGGCGGGCTGCGGCCTGGGCGCTGAAGAGCGTGCCATCGAGGTTGACCGCCATCAGTTTGCGGAAGTCGTCCGAAGAAACATCGAAACCGTCGGCGCGAAGGGTGATGCCCGCATTGGCGACCATCACATCCACTCCGCCGAACGGTGCCGATGCATCGACCAGGGCGTCGACTTCTTCCTTCTTGCTCACGTCGGCCTTGACGAAAGCGGTGGCAACGCCCAGGGCTTCGATCTCCTCGGTGGTCGGCACGCCGCCTTCGCGCGGCTCGCGGCTGATGTCCGAGACGATGACGGCCTTGGCGCCATGCCTCGCGGCATTGACTGCAATGGCGCGGCCGATGCCGCTTGCGGCACCCGTCACCACGACGACCTTGTTCTGCAGGATGTTCGTGTTCATATGGATCTCCTTATTGAGGCAGTGCGTTCAGTTGTTGCAGGACCGAGTACAGGTTGGCAACGCCCCAGTGTTCGGTGATCTTTCCGTCTTGCACGCGCATCGCGTCGACGGTTTCGAAATGGATGGCCTTGCCGGTTGCGGCAACCCCCAGGAAGTCGCCGCGGTGCGTGCCGTGGTACGTCTTGTAGGTCGTCACCACGTCGCCGTCCGCACGCTGCCAATGGATCACGGCATGGAAATCAGGAAAAGCTTCGCGAAGCTTCTTGTAGAGGCCCAGCGCGCCGGCCTTGTCCGGCGTGCAATTCGGTTGCGGGGTGTGATCAAGAAATGCGTCGGAAAAAAGCTCGTCGAACAAGGCCCAGTTGCCCTTGCCTTGAACGTCGTCCGTATTGCGGCGAATGACCGTCTTTGCTGCTTCGCCGATATCGATGTTGATGCTGTTCATGGTGTTTCCTTCGTGATGTGTTTCAGAGTTCGAATCCGCCGATGGTCATTCCGCCGTCCACGACGAGCATCTGACCCATGACGTAGGAGGAGGCTTCGGAGGCGAGCCATACCGCGGCCGCGGCGATCTCTGCGGGCCGGGCACCCCGTTTCGCCGGAATGGCCGACGTGGCCAACCGGGTGAAGCCGGGGTTCTGTGCGCTTGCGGCGGCAACCATGGGGGTTTCGGTCCAGCCCGGTGCCAAGGCGTTGATGCGAAGACCGTGGGCGGCGTTTTCCATTGCCGCAACTCGGGTGAGCCCATGCACGCCGTGCTTCGAAGCGGCATACGCGCTCATGCCGCCTGGCCCGGTCAAGGCCGCGACGGAAGCCGTATTCACGATGGCTCCCCTTCCGGTACGGCGCAACAGCGGAATCTGGTGCTTCATGCCGAGAAACACGCTCCTGAGGTTCACCGCGATCACGCGGTCGAAGTCGTCGGTCGGGTAGTCCTCCACGCGGTGCGCCTGGCCCGTGATTCCCGCGTTGTTGAAAGCGACGTCCAGGCGGCCGAAATCCTTCTGCACACGTGCAATCAGGCCGCGCACCTGCGGCTCGTCGGAGACGTCCGCCGTGACGGCAAGCGCTCGCCCGCCGAGCTCGGCGATCAGGCGCGTGGTTTCGTCCAATCCGCCCTGGTTCAGGTCTGCCGCCACGACGGTCGCACCGCGTCCGGCAAATGCCCGGGCGGCCTCGCGGCCGATGCCGGAGCCCGCGCCGGTGACCAGCACCACCTTGTTATCGAAGTCCTTAAGTTCCATCTGCTACTCCTTGGTGTTGTGCAGCTGATTGCTGCATGACCTGAAGAGTAGGGATGGGTGATCGATTGCGATAGCCTATTTGTTTCGATGGAAAGCATCGTCTTGGACGATAAGTTCTGGCCCTCCTGGATCAAATATGGACTTGGAGGCGACCTATCGATAAATCAGATCCATTGCATCTAAAAATATAGGCTACTCAGCTACACGAGAAATTCCTAAAGTTCGTCTCAGCGGTCGGAACGCACCGGGCTTGCCTGGCGCACCTCACCGTTCTTTTCACCCTGTCTCGAACTTATAGGAGTCCCTCGTCATGCAATCCACAAACAACGCTTCCATCCTCTCGTCAGCCTCCGTGGCGCCATTCATCGGGCGTCTGCTCATGGCCGCCATCTTCCTGATCAGTGGCGCGGGCAAGCTCATGGCGCCGGCCGGCACCATCGGCTACATCGCATCGGTAGGCATTCCGCTGCCGGAGCTGGCGTACGCCGGCGCGCTTGCCATGGAGCTCGGCGGGGCCCTGCTGCTGGTCGCGGGATACCGCACGCGCTGGGTGGCTGCCGCACTGGCGCTGTTCTCGGTGGTTTCCGCGGTGATCTTCCACAGCGCACTGGGCGACCAGAACCAGTTGTTCCATTTCCTCAAGAACCTCGCGCTGGCCGGCGGGCTGCTGCAGGTGGTTGCTTTCGGCGCCGGCAGTTTCAGCCTGGATGAGCGTCGCGCCGAGCTTCCGGTTGCACTGGGCGCCGCTCGCTGAGGCGCCGGCAAGCGGCTGGCGGGCCCGCCTGTTGTTAGGATTTCGGGTCTTCACATCGACCGATGCAACGCCCAGCATGGATTCTTTGAACCTGAATTCCACAGCCGCAGCCCCTGGTTCTTCCGCTCTGCCACATGTTTCGCCGCCCGATGCCGCGCGGGTCCGGGAATTGGCTTCGCTCGTCGCGCGGCATGCCCCGAGAGAGGGCATCTGCCCGACTCCGATTCCGCGCGTGTCGGCCATCAAGCTCTCTGCACCCAGCGACGAGCTGGTCCACGCCCTTCATCAGCCGGCTGTCTGCATCATTGCGCAGGGCGCAAAGCGGGTCATGCTGAGGGATGAGGTGTATAGCTATGACGCCTCGCGGTTCCTGGTCTTCTCGACCGACTTGCCCATCAGCGCGCAGGTCACTCATGCAAAACCCGGCGAGCCGTATTTGTGCTTCAGGCTGGACCTGGATCCTGCGGAGATCTCCGAGCTGGTTCTCCAGCTCGGGCCGCCGCCGGCACGGCGCACGGCCACGCCTCGCGGTCTTTTCCTGAGCAGCGTTTCGAACGGCATGCTGGACGCTGCAATCAGGCTCATGCATTTGCTGGACTCCCCTGAAGATGTGGCCGCCCTCGCACCGCTGGCTACCCGCGAGCTCGTCTACAGGCTTTTGCGCAGCGAGCAGGGCGAGCGGCTTGCGCAAGTGGCGAGGCCCGACAGCCATGCAGGCCGCGTGATGCGGGCGGTCTCCCGGCTCAAGTCGAACTTTGCAGAGCCTTTGAAGGTGGACGACCTGGCTCGCGAATGCTGCATGAGCACGTCCTCCTTGCACCACCACTTTCGGGCCGTCACCTCCATGAGCCCGCTGCAGTACCAGAAGCAGCTTCGCCTGCAGGAAGCTCGCCGCTTGCTGCTGAGCGAAGGCATCGAGGTCTCGAAAGCAGGCTATTCGGTGGGCTACGAAAGTGCCTCCCAGTTCAGCCGCGAATACAGCCGGCTGTTCGGCGTGCCTCCGTCCAAGGATGTGTCCCGCTTCGAGATGATGGCCGGCTAGCAAAACGGGGAACGCGCCGCCGGCACGATGGCGTCAGAAGTCCCCGTCTGTCGTGACCGAGAGCGCGGCGTAGGTATCGATCTCGGCGCGGCGGCGCTCGAAGGTCTTCGCCGCAAAGTCGACGGCGTCGGTGCCGGCCGCAAAGTGGAGCGGCGGCTGCGGCATTCCGGCCAGCTCGACGATGGCACGGCCGAGCTTCGCCGGATCGCCGGGTTGCTTGTGGTTGTAGCTCTCGTAGGCCGAACGCGAGCTGCTCGAAAACTCCGCATAGTCGGCGATCTTGCGGGAGCCATACTGGACCGACTTCTTGTCCAGGAAGTCGGTACGAAAGAATCCCGGCTCGACGATGGTCACCTTGATGCCGAAGGGCGCAACCTCGAGGGCAAGGGATTCGGAGAAGCCTTCCACTGCAAACTTGGCGGCACAGTAGATCGACGCTCCGTCGAAGCCCATGAAGCCCCCCACCGACGCGAGGTTCAGGATGTGACCGCCGCGCTGCTTGCGCATGACCGGCAGCACGGCACGCGTCACGTGCATCATGCCGAAGACGTTCGTGTGGAACTGGCGCTCCACGTCCTCGCCCGAGACTTCTTCGAACAGGCCAAGTTGGCCGTAGCCTGCGTTGTTGACGAGTACGTCGATGCTTCCGAATCGAGAGCCAGCCTCCCGGGCGGCGGCAATGGCATCTTGCTCGCGCGTGGCGTCGAGCGGGAGGCACAGGGCGCTGCTGCCGAACTCGCCGTAAAGTTTTTCAAGCTGGGCGGTATCGCGACCCGTTGCCACAACCTTGCCTCCAGCCGCCAGGGCTGCCTTGGCGATCTGTGCGCCAATACCGCGGCCAGCACCCGTGATGAACCAGACCTTGCTCATTTTTCACTCTCCAAGTTGCTGCGTGATTCACACGCCGGTTGAACATGGAGTGATCGTAGGAACCGAGGCCCTCGGTCGCATGCCCGTTTCTGGCGGGGACTTGCACAAACCGACGGACTGGAGAATCTTTGGAGTATTGAATACGCTGAACCATGGACCTTCAACTCAGTACCGCCGAAGCGCTTGACGAGCGCGTGCCCGGCGATCTCGTTGCAACCAGCAAGGGCCGGCCTTGGCGCGATCTCCTGGTGCAGATCTTCACCAGGCGGCCGGTGCAGGACAGCTTGCTCATTCCGGCTGTTCCAGAGCCGCTCATCGTGTGGGTCGTCTCCGGTTCGGCGCTGGTGGAGGAGCGGCAGATCGAAGGCGAATGGATGGCCAACGAGGTGCGCGCAGGCGAGTTCTTCCTGCAGACATCTCCGCGACCATGCGAGCTGCGCTGGCGCACGCTGACGAGCGAGCCGTTCCGCGTGATGCACGTCTACCTGGGGCTCCCGCTGATGAGAAGGGCGGCCATCGATGTGCATGGGCCCGAGAGCCCGCTCGTTCCGCTCAGGGAAGTCTCCGGCGCCGCAGACGAGGTCGTCGCCGGCCAGATGGGCCTGCTTCGCAACGAGTTGCTGGAGCGCCGAGTGCCGAGCACCATGCTCGTGCAGGGCCTTGCGAGCAGCCTTGCAGTTCACCTGGTGAGGGCCTATGCAAGCGGCACGCGGCATCCGGCCACCCCGCACGGGGGACTGCCGGCCTTCAAGATCCACCGGGTGCTCGCTGCAATGCAGGAGCGCATCGACCAGGAGCTCGACCTCAAGCGCCTGGCAAAAGCGGCGCAGCTCAGCGATGCCCATTTTTCCCGGGCTTTCAAGAAGAGCACGGGCTTCTCCCCGTCTCAATACCTGGCACGGCTGCGCATGGAGCGTGCACGGCGTCTTCTGAGGGAAACGGAGACGCCCATCGTGGAGATCGGCCTGGAGGTCGGGTACGCGAGCCCCAGCCACTTTGCGCAGGTGTTCCGCAAGGAGGTGGGCGTGCTCCCGAGCGACTACCGCAGCGGGCGCTGACCGGCACCTCGCTTTCGCAGCAAATCTTCGATATCGACAGCAAATCGGCGAGCGACCGCTCGGGGCCCCCTCGGCACCATGACAACCGTGGCAGTTGCACAGACAACCCGAGTCTGCAGCCGCCGCGCTTTCCAACTCAACTACCGCAAGGAACTGTCATGGAACTCAATGGAAAAATCGCTCTGGTCACCGGTGCTTCAAGTGGCATAGGCGCCGCGACGGCGCTCAAGCTGGCGGCAGCGGGTGCAAAGGTGGGGCTTGCCGCCCGCCGCGTCGATCGACTCGACAAGCTGGCCGACCGGATCGAGACGAGCGGAGGCGAAGCCATCGCCATCGAGATGGATGTGGTCGATCGTGCATCCGTGGAAGCGGGCGTGGCAAAGCTCGTGCAAGCCTTTGGCGGGCTGGACATCGTGTTCAACAACGCCGGCCTCATGCCGATCTCGGATGTCGAAGCCTTGAAGGTCGACGAATGGCACCGCATGGTGGACGTCAACGTGAAGGGCCTGATGAACAGTACGGCTGCAACGCTGCCTCACCTGATCGAGCGGGGCTCCGGCCACATCGTCAATACGTCGTCGATTGCCGGCCGCAAGGTATTTGCCGGGCTGGCGGTCTATTGCGCGACGAAGCATGCCGTCTCGGCGTTTACCGAAGGCCTGCGCCTGGAAGTCGGCAAGAAGCACAACATCCGCGTGACCAGTATCCAGCCGGGCGCGGTCGATACCGAGCTGTTCGAGCACATCTCCGACGAGGGCTACCGCGGCCAGATGGAAGGGCTGCGCGACCAGATGTCTTTCCTGAGCGGCGACAACATCGCCGACACGGTGATGTTCGCGCTGCAGGCGCCTGCGCACGTGAACGTGGCCGAACTGTTCGTATTGCCGACCGACCAGCCCTGGTGAGGGATCGGGGCGGCTTTCGGGCAGTAGGTCAGTAGGTCACCGTCACCCGCATCGCATTGCTGCCGTCGCCGGCCGGAGCGGCAGTTTGCGACGGGGCGGAGCCCGTGGTCGCCGCCATTGCACCGATGACGCCTTGCCAGGCGGAAGCGAGGCTATCGCGGCCGTCGGCATCGTTTCCGGCCACCATGAGCGTCGTTTCGCCGATCTTGTCGAACCGGTACTCGCGGCCCTTGATGACCACCGACT
>Ga0307412_10000480_pt1 | contig 23847 bp, 27 predicted proteins | sample DK1Cmetagenome_3_FD_203823 | JGI IMG/M metagenome (GOLD analysis project Ga0307412, IMG submission 203823) | Maize rhizosphere microbial communities from greenhouse at UC Davis, California, United States - DK15-C-1 | ecosystem: Host-associated > Plants > Roots > Rhizosphere > Soil | place: USA...
CGTGCCGTCCTCAAGTGTCATGCACCTGCCCGACCCCTCTGAGCTGTCGAAAACCAGCAACATTTGGTAGGGCAATGGCAGGACAATCGGGGGGTCCGCGCCCTTATAGAATGCCATAACGGGGCTCGCCCGTGGCCTTGTCCACCGAAACAATCCCCGACAGCACCAATTCGGCATGGCGCCTTGCTACCGCCGCATCCGCGAACGTCACGAATCTGGGCAAGGACCAGCGCTGCACGCCTTCGCCGTCGCCCGAACGCCGCACCGTCACTTCGATGGCCAGCACGCCAGCATCCAGGCTCACGATCTCGCATCCCACTTGAAAACCATCGATATGGCGCTGCGGCCACGCGCTCATGCTTATCGCTCCTGAAATGGTTGTATCCGGGCGCAATATGCCAAAAATAGAAGCGCTTGAAAAGGAGTCCTTTCAACGGGTCATGACGCACTAATCAGGGTAGTGCGGGCGCATCTTGCAGAGGGTAAAAAAACACGCGAATTCGGGCTTATTGGCCCCGGGCGCGTTTTTCGGAAATGGCGGGAAATGAGGGGCCGACGCCCTATTTCGGTGCAAGGTCTTCGCCCGCTGGCCGGATCCACTTCGACTCCCACAGATCTTCGCCGCGTTCCAAGGCCGCGGCCAGCGCTTTGCGGCTGCGCTGCGCGACGGCGGCCAACAACGCGTTGCACACTGAAAACGCCGCCGTATAGGAATCGAACGGGGACGCGCTTGAACTGCGCGCGACCAGCACATGGTGCGCCGATGCGGCGGCAGGCGCCGACGCAGCGTCCGTGATCAGCACCACCTTGCCGCCCCGCTGCCTGAAGACCTTCACCGCATTCGCCGTGGCAACCGAATACCGCCTGAAGGTGAACGCCAGCAGCACATCGTCGGGGCCGATCCACAGCAACTGGTCTTCCAGGAACATTGGCCCCGGCCCGCCTATCGGCCTGACCGCCGGCAGGCACAGATTCAGGTACAGCGCCACATGGCTGGCCAAAGGCGCCGCTTGCCGCAAGCCCAGCACATGCACGCGGGATTTGCGCTGCGTCAGCAGGCGCACGGCGCCTTCGAACGCCCCCACGTCGAGGGCGGCGAACGTCTCCTGCAGATTGTGCTGATCATGCAGCAACGCGTTGTGCAGGCAGGCCCGCGCCGACGGATTGTCGCCGCTGACCGCGTCGGCGCGTTCGCCCGGTGAAGCCAGGCGCGCCGTCACTTCCGAACGCGCCTCCATCTGCGCCTGCGCATAGCTCTCATAGCCCAGCTTGGCCAATAAGCGGACAACGGTGGACGCGCTGGTGCCGACGCGCTTGGCTAGCGCAGTCGCCGATTCCAGCAGGCTTTGCGGATAGCGCGCCTGCATCTCCTCGACCAGCAGGCTTTCGGTCTTGCTGAGCTTCTTGGCGTAGGTGGCGATGCGTTGGTTCAGATTCATGATGGCAGCGATTCCACAATAGGCGGCACTAGGTGATAACCCCAAATTCCACAATATTCATTGCATCTTATATTCTTGCCTGCAATGAGTATTGCAAAATAGACTAATCCGACTTCGACCACAAGAGAGCGCCATGAAGCATCCCTCCGCTGCGCCGTCCCTGATGCGCCGCAGCCTCGTCCTTGCCGGGCTGGGCGCAGCCGCCCTGCCCCTGACGGCACGGGCCAATGCCTACCCCTCCCGCCCCATTACGCTGGTCGTGCCGTTTCCCGCAGGCGGATCCGTCGACCTGATCGGCCGTATCTACGCGGACGCGCTGGGCCGGGCGCTAGGCACGACCATCGTCATCGAAAACCGCGATGGCGCGGGCGGTGCCATCGGCAGCCAGCGCGTGGCGCGCGCCAAGCCTGACGGCTACACGCTGGTCGCCTCGTCGCAAAGCTCGCATCTGGCCAACCCGCTGATGCGCAATGATCTGGGCTATGACCCGATCAAGGATTTCATCTCGATCTCGCAGTTGTCGCGCACGCCGAATGTGCTGGTGACGAACATCGACGTGCCAGCCAAGACCCTGACCGAGTTCGTCGCGTTGCTGAAGGCCCGTCCCGACGAGCTGCACTACGCAACGGCCGGCATCGGCAGCATGGGCCAGCTCAACGCGGAACTGTTCAAGAACACCCTGCAGGTGCAGGCCATGCATGTGCCGTACCGTGGCGGCGCGCCCTTGATCAACGCCCTGCTGTCCAATCAGGCGCAGTTCGCGCTGGACAACCTGGCGCCCTTCCTGCCCCACATCCAGGTAGGCAAGATGCGCGCGCTGGCCGTGGCGGCGCCCAAGCGCCTGGACGCCCTGCCCGACGTGCCGACCTTCGCCGAATTAGGCTACCCGGTCCTGAACGCAATGTCGTGGATCGGGCTGGCCGCCCCGGCCGGCACGCCAGACGACATCGTCCAGGCCCTGCTTGCCGCCGTACGCACGGCCGCCAGTCAGGACGGCATGCCGCAAGCGCTGGAGAAGGCCGGCGCCCTGCCGCCAGAGAACCAGACTCCGCAACAGTTCACCACCATGATGACCGAACGCCTGGCGCTGTATAAAGACCTGATCGACCGCGCCGGCATCCGCCCTGAATAGGCCCCATCCCATGCAAAATCCCGCTTTCGAACCCGACACCGCCCCCCTTGAAGTCCTGCCCCGCGACCTCTCGGCCTACCGGGAGGGCAACACCGGCATCCCTTACGTCCACCGCTTCGAGTCCGGCGTACCCGGCCCGCACGTGCTCATCAACGCCATCACCCACGGCAATGAGATCTGTGGCATGGTCGCCGCGACCCATCTGCTGGACACCGGGGTGCGGCCGAAGATCGGCACACTCACAGTCAGCTTCGCCCACGTCGAAGCGTATGAGGCGTTCGACATCGACCAGCCCTACGAAAACCGCCAGCTGGTGCACAACCTGAACCGCATCTGGTCCGCAGCCATGCTGGACGGCACTGAAGACAGCCCCGAATTGCGCCGCGCCCGCGAACTGCGCCCGGTGCTGGATGCCGCCGATTTCGTCCTGGACATCCATTCGACCCGCGCGCCGGTCCAGCCATTCTGGGTCTACAACGAGATGGACCGCAACACCGCGCTGGCCGCCGCCGTGGGCGCGCCGTTGGTGCACCTGGTCATGCCGCAGCACAAGTTCCCGGGCACGGGCGTCATGGGCTATGGCCATCACGGAGATCCGCTATCTGACAGCGGCGGTTCGCTGGTGGTGGAATGCGGGCAGCACTTCGCCAAGTCCGCCGCCGACCTGGCCACCGATGTCACGATGCGCTTCCTGGCGCACACGGGCCTGATCGATGCCCCGGCCGGCGCCGTCCCGCCCCCGGCCCCGCAGCGATACCGCCTGCTGGAGGTCCACATGGTGAAGTCCGACGACTTCCGCTTCACACGCCCGGTCATCGGTTTCGAGACCTTCGACAAGGACGAGCTGATCGCCATGAACGGCACCGAAGAAATCCGCTCGCCATGCGACCACTGCACGATCTTCATGCCAACTCGCATGCCGATCATCGGCCGCGAGGCCGTCTACCTGACCGTCGCGATCTAAACAACGGCTGCGTCGGCCGCGGACGGATCCGGCACATCCCCGTGCCGGATCCGTTCCGCTTAAAGGTCAGGGATCAGCCGCTTGCCCAGGCTGACCACCTCGTCTTGCTGAAACCCCAGCGATTCGTAAAACCCTTGCACCGCCACGTTGCCCGCGCGGATCAGCAGATTGATCTTGGGGCACCCCATTTCCAGCAGCTTTCGCTCCACCGCGCGCATCAGCGCGGTGGCGTAGCCGCGCCGCTGATGCGTGGGCGAAACCGCCAGGTAGTTGATCCAACCGCGATGGCCGTCATAGCCGCCCATCAGCGTGCCCACGAGCGCGCCTTGCGCCTCACCCACCAGGAAGAGATCGGACTGCACGGTCAGCTTGCGCGCGATGTCTTTCACCGGATCGTTCCAGGGTCGAGTCAGGCCGCAATCGTGCCATAGCTGGACGATGGCGCACTCATCGGCGGGATGGTAGGGCCGGATGGAAAGGTCTTGGTGGGTCATGCTTCGTTCCTTTGACAAGGGGACGAAAGCCTGGCGATACGCCTCGCGAGCGGGAACGGCAAAGCACAAACAAAAAGGCCACGAGGGGTATCGTGGCCTTCAGGATGAAGCGCCGAAAATTCAGCGCCTGAACGTGACTTGCCACTCAACGTAGACGTCGAGTGATTCGTCGGTTATCTGCCCGGCGTGCCGGCGCGAAGTGCATTGCGTTCATGCAAAGAGCATACACGAGCCCCTGCGCGGCAGGCAACACCGTGCAACACGGCTTGAGCCATCAAGACGCCTCGGGCGCAGGCAACGTGCCTTCCATGACGATGACCGCCTGGCCCGCAACGCCCGCCCAGACGCCGTCGGACCGAGACTCTGCGTGCGCCAGCAGCAAGCTTGCCCGGCCCATGTCCACACCCTGCTTCACGCGTAGCCGCAACATCCCGTCGCCTCGCAGTACCGCGCGCAACGCCGTCATCGCCGCCGTCGCGCTGCCCGTGGCGGGGTCTTCGGTCATGCGTCCGGTGAACATCCGGGCCTGGATGTCCGCCGGCGCGTCGCCGGCGTCTGCGGCCGTGTCGGTGGTATAGGCATAGATGGACTTCGCACCGTCCAGCGGCAGCAGCGCGGCATAGCCATCAACGTCCGGCGCCGCGCGGCGCAGCGCATCGCGGCTGCGCAACTGCACGACCAGAAAGATCAGCCCCACCGAGACCACCTGCGGCGCGTGCGTCGACGTGTCGATGTCGGCGGGCTCCAATTTCAAGGCCCGGGCCACCGCCGCCACCGGCGCTTCGCTGGCGCGCGACAACGGCTGCGGCGCCAACAGTTCCACGCCCTCCACACCCTTTGCGCCCGCCGTCACCGAGATCCGCACCAGGCCCGCCGCCTCTTCGAAAACGAATGCGTCCGGCGCGGGACGCCCCGCGGTGATCATCTCGCGCGCCAGCACTGCCGCGGTACCCACATTGGGATGCCCGGCGAACGGCACTTCGCGGTCAGGCGTGAAGATGCGTACCCAGGCGGTATGCGCCGGGTCTTTCGGCGGCAACACGAAGCTGGTTTCCGAATAATTGAATTCGCGCGCGATACGCTGCATCTGCGCGGACTCCAGCCCCTGTGCGTCCAGCACAACCGCCAACGGGTTGCCGCTATAGGGCTCGGTGGTAAAGACATCGGCGGTGACGTATCGGTAGCGCATGCAGGCTTCTCTTTGTGCGAAGGAAAGGACGCAGTATGCAAGGGCGCGGCCACCGCGCGACAGGCACAGAACGGCAGAACTTTCGCCATAACAGCACGGCGCGGCGCGCGGGTCGAGTAACCTGTCCGCCAAGGACGCATTCGCGCCCCAATGCACGCTTACCCGAAAGGAATGCACCATGGAAAACCCTTTTGGCGACTCCGACGAACCCTCCAGCGACCACCGGCAATATCTGGTCCTGATTTCGGCATCGAAAGACAACGCCTCGCTCGCACAGAAGCTGCTCGAAAACCTGAAGAAACACGTCGACGAGCGCGCCGCCCCGCTGTGGATCGACGCCAAGGGTATTGGCGTCCTGCTGACGACGGATCTGGTCGCCTCGGACATCTGGCGGGAAATGTTCCAGAAGGAACCCGGCCAGGACTACGGCGATACCCGCAATATGCTGGTGCTGGAAATCGGCCGCGATTGGGCTGCCCGCAGGGACGACAAGATCGAACACTGGCTGGCCAGCCACGTCGGCAATCCCCTGCCGCCCGCGCCGCGGCGGGCAGATAAGCGCCGTTAAATAAAGCCCGTCAGCAGGCGTGAAACCGCGTCTGGTTGATCCAGGGTGGGCAAATGGGCCGTGCCCGGCAGTTCATGGCCCTCGGCCCCGCGGATCCGCGTCGACACCAATCGCGACCGCGCCTGGATATGGGGAAAGTCGAAACTTCCCCATAGCACCCGCGTCGGCACGGCCACCTCGTCCAACCGGCGAAACGTGTCAATGTCGTCACGGCCCGCGCCTGCCGGCGCCGCTCGCAGCGCCGCGCCATGCATGTCCAGAAATAACTGCCTGGCCGCGCCGCCGACCCGTCCTTCGCGTTGCAGCGGGCCATCCAGAAAAAGGCGGGCCTTCATCGCGTTGATCCGCTCCAGGTCCCCGCTGGCCTCGGCTTCTTTCAACGCCGCCATTCGCGCCTGCACGGCGGGCGGATATGCCGCCTCGGGCGCACCGGGCACGGTCGGCGATATCAACACCAAGCCGCGTACCCGCAAGGGGTGTTGCAATGCCGTATCCAACGCAATACGCCCGCCCTGCGAGCACGCCACCAGCGTTGCCGGACGATTGCCAGCCAAGGCGTCCATCACCGACAGCAGATCCGTGATGGCCGAATGCGCTTCCGCCTCGCCACGTGTCTCGCCAAATCCGCGGCGGTCGTAAGCAATTGCCTGATGCGTCGCACCCGCCACTTCCATCTGCGCCCGCCACATCCGGCGATCACAAATCGCCGCATGCAGGAAGATAACGGGGTCGCCCGTGCCCATGACTTCCGCGGCCAACATGGCGCGGCCGGCTTGGATTTGACGAAAGGAGTTCATGGGGATCGACCTTACCGACGCTCGCGGTACGCAACGGCGCACATCGTCGTGACCATCATCACCATTCCGAGACAGAGCAGGATGCCCAACAGGCCAAGTGCAATCGCGGCAAGCGACATGTCGGATATCGCCTTCGACAGCAAGGCGCCCGTAAGCACCAAAAATACCGCCAGCAAGAACAGCACGCTCATCATGGGCCAAGCCGGTGTCTGCCCTTCCTGGCGCGTCCGCCAAAAATCGTAGCGCCCCGATACGGCCGCCCGTGCAAGGCTCTGGAAAAACGTGGTGACCAGATACAGTACCGGCAACCAGATAGCCGCCAGCGCCAGGAACAGGCTTACGAAGAACACGCTATCGAGAACGCCGTCCAACGCAAAATAAAGAACCACGGGCACCCGGGCGGTGGCGTACATCAAAGCCGTGCCTATCGCGATAAGCAGCGCCAGCAGGCCAAGAGACATCCACTCGGGCTTGCCCAAGCGCCAGTCCGGGCTGTTCGCATGACCGCCGGGAACGACTTGCCGAAGCCAGGCGACCGACACGCGCGTCAATGCCAGCAAATTTATGACGATAAACAGGAAAAATGCCGAAGACCCCAAGGACCGATGCGGCAACAGCAGCGCGACCGGAAGCGTCATTACAAACACGGCAAACGCCCATGGCGTCGATTTCAATAGTCGACCGCCTTGCTGCCGGAGCGCACTTGCGGTCAACGCGAAATAGCGGTTTGCCGGGAGGTTGCTCGACACGGGGATCCTTTGCACGATTGGTTTTGCTCTGATGCGCGGAAGTTATACCAGCACTTTGCCCTTTCGGCATGCCACCCAAACCGCGCGCGGCCACACCGCCCTCCAATCCTTTCGTCTATTGGCTCCAGACCTGCTTACATCTTTATCAGTTTGGCATCTACGCCAAAAGGCTTGCCCGCCCTAGAATTGGATTGCTGTATTTCGGCTAATCCGCCAACCAGGAGCCATCCATGAGCGCCCTCACAACCAAAAAATTCATTACTGCGGCCATTTGCTGTGTGTTCCTGGGCGGCAATGCCCTGGCCGCTCCTCCCGAAGGAAAAGGCAAGTCCGACAATTCGGGTCAAGGCCAGGGGAATTCAAGCAACGGTAAAGGCTCGGGCAAGGGCAACGGCAACGGCAACGGCTCAAACAAGGGCAATAGCGGCAATAACGGCAATGGCGGCAATGGCGGTTCGTCAAAAGGCGGCGGAGGCGGTTCCGGTGACGTGAATGTCACGCTTCGCCACGCCGGCATCACGATCACCACCGCCAGAGGCTACGCCTCAGAATATGGGATGTCTGGCTACAGCTCGTTGCCGCCAGGGGTCCGCAAGAACCTGGCTCGCGGCAAGCCCCTGCCTCCTGGCATCGCAAAGAAGATGGTCCCGGGCCCGATGCTGGCTCGCCTGCCGGTTTATCCCGGCTATGAATGGAGAGTCGCCGGTTCGGATCTGATTCTCGTAGCGGTGGCTACCGCAATCGTCGCCGATGTGCTTTTCGACGTTTTTGACTGACGTAAAACCCAAAACGAAAGGGCCGGATCCAATGTTTCAAAGGATCCGGCCCTGCCAATCTGCCATCAAGCTGCTTGCGCTACGGCAAGCAGCTCAGCGCAATTAGATCAATTTGATCATGGTCGCCTGAGGACCTTTCTGTCCTTGGCCGGCGACGAACGAAACACGCTGATTCTCTTCAAGCGATTTGTGCCCGTCACCCTGAATTTCGGAGTAATGCGCGAAGAGGTCTTTACCACCCAGTTCCGGGGAAATAAAGCCGTAGCCCTTGTCGTTGTTGAACCACTTCACGATACCAGTTTCAATCTTCAATGTATGTCCTAGAGGTACAGGGAAAAAATATTCCCGCGGCCACTATGGGCGATTCGTCTCCATAAAGATATCGCTGTTTCGCAATAACACATCTTAGGCCCCTGCCCAGCGACCATCGCTCATAGATGCACCCAGCAAAGGGCAATGCACCACAGCTTCCCAAATACAAAAAATACGAAATACGAATACGAAAAACCAATGAGAAAGGCCGTTAGTGATTTCTCACTAACGGCCTTGGAACTTCTGGTCGGGACGGCGGGATTCGAACTCGCGACCCCTTGCACCCCATGCAAGTGCGCTACCAGGCTGCGCTACGCCCCGAAAGAAAAAGAGTATAGCAGAACAAAAATTTGTTTGCACGCATTGGTGCAAAAAAAGTGCTGAATACTCAAAAAAATTTGCGCTTCATGTTCCTCGCCTGCACAAGCGGTGTGCAAGGCGGCGCACGAAGCGCAACGTACTGCTTGCTGGCATCGCGCGTCGCTTCAAGCGCCACGCGCGATGCAGGTACTACGTTCGATCAAATGATCTTGGACAACTGCGCCTTCACCGCTTAAGCGGCGGTGCCGACGGTGCTTGCGCTGGCCGGTACGCTCGCCGCCGCGTTTGGCGGCAAGCCCAACGCATCGGCCAACATCGTCGAGACGTTGCCGAGCTCGTTGCGCAAGGCCTGCATTTCGGCGCCCGACAGACGCACCGCGGCATCTTGATCATGCGGCGTGTCGCGCGCGTCGCCCAGGCGATTGCGCGCGCCGCTGATCGTGAAGCCTTGCTCGTACAGCAAGGAGCGGATGCGCCGGATGAGCAGCACTTCGTGATGCTGATAGTAGCGGCGGTTGCCGCGGCGCTTCACGGGTTTGAGCTGCGTGAATTCCTGTTCCCAGTACCGCAAGACGTGGGGCTTGACGCCACACAACTCGCTGACTTCGCCAATGGTGAAGTAACGCTTGGCGGGGATGGGCGGTAAGGTAACGGTGGGTTCAGTACGTGTCATAAGCGAATTTTATGCCGCGCGGGCGCAGGAAGCCGATAACAATTACCGACAAAGCGTATCACTCCGCGGCGTCCGCGGCATCGGGCGCAGCAGGGGTCGCCTGCTCCACCACGCTCTTGAGTTTCTGACTCGCGTGGAACGTGACCACGCGGCGTGCGGCGATGGGAATGGTCTCGCCGGTCTTGGGATTGCGGCCAGGGCGCGGCGGCTTGTCGCGCACCTGGAAATTGCCAAAGCCCGAAAGCTTGACCGAATCTCCGCGAGCCAGGGCATCGCGGATTTCTTCGAAGAAGGTATCGACGATGTCCTTGGCTTCGCGCTTGTTCAGGCCGACACGCTCGAAGAGCAGTTCGGCAAGCTCAGCCTTGGTCAGAGTGCGCGGCTCGGCAGCAAGCATACTGTTCCCCATGGTTCAAGCACGCTGGCGCGCGCCGTGGGCACTGACCAATGCATCCTTGATGCGGGACAGGCAATCGGCCACACGGGCTTCGTCCAGAGTAACTTCAGTGTCCTGTAGCCAGAAACGGAAAGCAAGGCTTTTCTCGGTGACGGGTTCGCTGCCGTGGGACTTCTCGCGCCACACGTCGAACACGCGCACATCCTGCACCACGGCCAATTGCGCATCCGCCTTGACGGCCGCAGCCACCGTGTCCAGCATCGACTGCGTGGACACAGGAGCATCCACCCACAATGCCAGATCGCGCACCACCACGGGCTGACGCGACAGTTCGCGCACTTCGGGCAGCTCGCCTTCGGACAAGGCGTCAACGTTCAATTCGAAGACCACCGGCGCGTGCGCCAGGTCCGCTTGCTGCGCCCAACGCGGGTGCAGTTCGCCGATCCAACCGATCGCACGGCCGTCCAGTTCGATGCGAGCGCTACGGCCCGGATGCAACGCGGGATGCGCGGCGGCTTCGAAACGCAGGCGGCGGCCGCGTGCGCCGAACAGCGCTTCGACATCCATCTTCACGTCATAGAAGTCCACCTGGCGCGTCGCGACGCCCCACTGCTCTTCCACTGCCGGCCCCCAGGCCGCGCCAGACAAGCGCATCGGCTGGCTCACACCCGCCACTTCCAGCGGACCGTCCTCTACGGACGCGTCGCGCATGAACACGCGGCCCAATTCAAACAGGCGCACGCGCGACTGCTTGCGGTTGGCGTTGTGGCGGATGTTGGCGACAAGGCCGCCGATCAGGCTGGAACGCATGACCGACAGATGGCTGGCGATCGGGTTGACCAGGCGAACCGGCGTTTCGTTGCCGGCGTAGTCGCGTTCCCAATCCGCTTCGACGAAGCTGTAGTTCACGACTTCCTGGTAGTCCTGCGCGGCGGTCAGGCGGCGCAACGCATGCGCGCCGCGGTGCACTTCCGGCTGCGAGAACATCTTGGCGCGCGCCATCGGCGGCACATCGGGGATGCTCTCGAAACCGTAGATGCGGGCCACTTCCTCGATCAGGTCCTCTTCAATCTGAAGATCGAAACGATACGACGGCGGGCTGACGATGAAGTCATCGCCTTCGACCGTGAAATCCAGGCCCAAGCTACCAAAGATCTTCGCGACCTGTTCCTGCGTGACGGGCACGCCCAGCACGCGGTGGCAACGCGCCAGGCGCATGCGCACGGGCGGACGGGCCGGCAGGTTGACGATCTGGTCGTCGATGGGGCCGACCTGGCCGCCGCAGATATCGACGATCAGGCGGGTAATGAATTCCAGGTGCTCGGGGATGCTGGCGTAATCCACGCCACGCTCGAAGCGGTGGCTGGCTTCCGAGCTGAACTTGTAGCGGCGCGCGCGGCCCGCAATGGCTTGCGGCCACCAGAACGCAGCTTCCAGATAGATGTTCTGCGTATCCAGCGTCACGGAGGTGGCTTCGCCGCCCATGATGCCGGCCAGGCTTTCCACCTGATCGCCCGCCACCACCACGCCCACCTTCGGGTCGAGCGTGATGGTCTGGCCGTTCAGCAGTTCCAGCGTTTCGCCTTCATGCGCCCAGCGCACGCTGATGTCGCCGCCGATCTTATCCAGATCGAACACGTGCGACGGACGGCCCAGTTCCAGCATGACGTAGTTGGAGATATCCACCAGCGCCGACAACGAGCGCTGGCCGGCGCGCTCCAGGCGCGTCTTCATCCAGCCCGGCGTTGCCGCACGGGCGTTCACGCCACGAATCACGCGGCCGCCAAAACGGCCGCACAGATCAGGGGCTTCGATCTTGACGGGCAGGCGCTCGTCCAGCGTGACGGGCACGGCGACGGCGGTCGGCACGGACAGCGGCGCACCCGTCAGGGCAGCCACTTCACGCGCCACACCCAGGATCGACAGGCAATCGGCGCGGTTGGGCGTGAGCTTGAGCGTGAAGAGCGTGTCGTCCAGGTCCAGCGCTTCGCGGATGGATTCGCCGGGCACCATGTCGGCGGGCAGTTCCAGCAGGCCGGCGTGGTCTTGCGACAGGCCCAGTTCGCGGGCCGAACACAGCATGCCCGACGATTGCACGCCGCGCATTTTGGCCACGCCGATCTTCATGCCGCCAGGCAGCTCCGCGCCCACGCGGGCCAGCGGCACTTTCAGGCCGGCGGCCGCGTTCGGCGCGCCGCACACGATTTGCAGGCGTTCGCCGGAGCCATCGTCCACCTGGCAGACGCGCAGCTTGTCGGCGTCGGGGTGCGGAGCGATGTCGACGATATGGCCCACGACCACACCGGTAAAGGCAGGCGCGGCGGAGACGGTGTCTTCGACTTCCAGGCCGGCCATGGTGAGCCGGTGCGCAAGTTCATCGGTTGCGATCGGAGGGTTGACCAGCGTACGCAGCCAGGATTCGGGAAATTGCATGATCAGCCGTCTGTTATTCGTTGAACTGGCGCAAGAAGCGCAAATCGCCTTCGTAGAACTGGCGCAGATCGTTGACGCCGTAGCGCAACATCGTCAGGCGCTCAAGTCCGGAACCGAAGGCAAAGCCGATGTAGCGCTCGGGATCAAGGCCGAAATTGCGCACCACTTCGGGGTGCACCTGGCCCGAGCCGGAAATTTCCAGCCAACGGCCACGGTTGGGACCCGACGTGAACATCATGTCGATTTCGGCGGACGGTTCCGTGAACGGGAAGAACGACGGACGGAAGCGCACGACGAGATCGTCGCTTTCAAAGAAGCAACGCAGAAAATCGGTATACACGCCTTTCAGATCGGCAAACGAGATGTCCTCGGCGATCCAGAGCCCTTCCACCTGGTGGAACATGGGCGAGTGCGTGGCGTCGCTGTCGACGCGGTAGGTGCGCCCGGGTGCAATCACCTTGATGGGCGGCTTGTGCATGCGGGCGTAGCGCACCTGCATGGGGCTGGTGTGCGTGCGCAGCAGCAGCGGCAGGCCGTCGGCGTCGTTCATGTCGACGTAGAACGTGTCCTGCATCGAACGCGCCGGATGGTCCAGCGGGTTGTTCAACGCGGTGAAATTGGTCCAGTCGTTTTCCACTTCGGGGCCGTCGGCCACATCGAAGCCAATGGAACGGAAGATGGCTTCCACGCGTTCCCAGGTCCGGATCACCGGATGGATGCCGCCCGGCGCGCGGCCGCGTCCAGGCAACGTGACGTCAATGGTTTCCGAGGCCAGCCGGGCATCCAACTCCGCCTGCGCCAACGCGGCGCGGCGAGCGGTCAGAAGCTCTTCGACTTGTTGCTTGGCCTGATTGATCCGGGCGCCCATTTCGCGCTTCTGCTCGGGATCGAGTTTGCCAAGGCCTTTCAGCAGCACCGTCAGTGCGCCTTCCTTACCCAGGAATCGAGCCTTTGCGTTCTCAAGCGCGGCGGCATCCGTAGCCGCGGCGAACCGTTCTTGCGCCTGGGAGACCAGGTCGTCAACCAATAGAGTCATGAAATCCAGCCTTCAAAACGCAAACGGGGCTATTACAGCCCCGTTTGCAGCGATGCGCGATGAGTTAAAGCGCGCGATCAGGCAGCCAAGGCAGCCTTGGCTTGCTGCACGATGGCGGCAAAGCCGGCCTTGTCGCGCACGGCCAGATCGGCCAGGACCTTACGGTCGAGTTCAATCGAAGCCTTCTTCAGACCAGCGATGAACACGCTGTAGCTAACGCCATGTTCGCGGACGGCAGCGTTGATACGCGTGATCCACAGAGCACGGAACGTGCGCTTCTTGTTACGACGGTCGCGGTAGGCGTATTGGCCAGCGCGCATGACTGCTTGCTTGGCAATACGGAACACATTACCGCGGCGGCCACGGTAACCCTTGGCGGCGGCAATGACTTTTTTGTGACGTGCGCGGGCAGTTACGCCGCGTTTGACGCGAGGCATATTAGATCTCCCTTATCAAGCGAAAGGCATCATGGCCTTGACGGAGGCCACGTTGGATTCATGAACCGCTGCCGAGCCACGCAGTTGACGCTTGGCCTTGGTGGTCTTCTTGGTCAGAATGTGGCGCTTGAACGCCTGACCACGCTTGATGGAGCCGCTGCCGCGAACCTTAAAGCGCTTGGAGGCGCTTTTCTTGGTTTTCATCTTGGGCATGATGATTCCCTAAACTAAACTCATTGTTGATTTGACATGACGCGAGGTGTTTGGCGTTGCTGGCCGAAAGCCCTAGGGCTAGCACCGATGCGACGGCAAAACTTGTAGACCTGTTGCCACTTCTTGGGGTACTTCGGGGTCTTGCTGGGTCATTTCCCTCTGGGTCATTTCCCTCTGGGTCATTTCCCACCGGGTTACTTCCCACGGGTCATTTCCCTCCGCCATGGCATTGCTGCCACGCACGGCCTCCCCCAGCTCTTGGCAAAAAATGGCCGAGATCCGGGAAAGCCTTTGATTATATGGTGATTTCCTGGTCTTTGTCGAGTCGGCCGCGGCAAAAAGCCAAGCGGACCCGTCCAGGGGTTCCCGCGGGCCATCATACGCCAGGGCGACGGTACTGCACCGCCTGCGCCACGTGCCCGGCAGCCAGCACGTCCGCCCCGTCCAGATCGGCGATTGTGCGCGCCACCCGCAGCGCCCGGTGTAACGCCCGCCCAGACCCCGCCATGCGGCGCATGGCTTGAAACAGCAGCGCCTGCGCCTCGCCGTCCATGACGCAATGCCGGTCCAGCTCTGTCCCCGTCAAGGCGGCGTTCAGTTTGCCCTGCCGGGCTTGCTGGCGCTCCTGGCAACGTATCACCCGCTCCTGGACAGGGCCGGACGCCTCGCCGGGAGGGCCGCCCATGGACTCGGGGTCGGATGGCGGCAACGCCACATGCAGGTCGATGCGATCCAGCAACGGCCCCGATATCTTGCCAACATAGCGCGTCACCTGATCGGGCGAGCAAAGACAGGCCCGCGCCGGATGCCCACGCCAGCCACAAGGACAAGGATTCATCGCCGCGACCAATTGGAAGCGCGCAGGGAATTGGGCGGCATGCAAGGCACGGGCGATCACCACCCTGCCCGCCTCAAGCGGTTCACGTAACGCTTCCAGCGTGCGCCGACTGAACTCCGGGAGTTCATCCAGGAATAGCACGCCATGGTGCGCCAGGCTGATTTCGCCCGGCCGGGGACGGCTGCCGCCGCCAACCAGCGCCGCGACGCTAGCCGAATGATGTGGCGACCGGAACGGAGGATGGCCCATCAGCGCCTCGGGCATTCCCGCCAGCGCGGCCACCGCGGCCGCTTCCAGGGCCTGGCTACGCTGCAAGGGCGGCAACAAACCCGGAAGGCGGGATGCCAGCATGCTCTTGCCTGCGCCAGGCGGCCCAATCATCAGCAGACTATGGCCGCCGGCCGCGGCCACTTCCAGCGCACGCCGCGCGCCGGGCTGCCCCCGCACATCCGACAAGCAGGGCACGGGCGGCGCCGGCGGCCACGCCTTGGGCACCGCGTTCGGCAACCGGCACGCCCCCGTGACGTGCGCGGCCACGTCCGCCAGGCTGCGTGCCGACAACACATTAAGCCCCGGCACCCAAGCCGCCTGCTCCGCGCTGCCCGCCGGCAGGATCAGCGTGGCATCGGGCGCTTCGCGGGCCACGCTCAACGCAATCACCAACGGGGCGGCAACAGGCACCAGCGCGCCGGTCAAGGACAATTCGCCCGCCAACACCAAGCCGGCCAGCGTGGGGTCGGCTACAGGCAGATCCGGCCCGCTACCGTCCGTGGGCGCGGCCAGTTGGCCGGAGGCCAGCAACAACCCCAGCGCAATGGGCAGATCGAACCGGCCCGATTCCTTGGGAATATCGGCGGGCGACAGGTTCACCGTGATACGCCCGGGCGGAAAGCCAAAGCCGCTATTGAGAATGGCCGCGCGCACGCGTTCACGGCTTTCGCGCACTTCGGTGTCGGGCAACCCTACGACATTGAAACTGGGCAGCCCCGGACCCAGATGGGTTTCAACCCGGACGGCGTGCGCATGCAGCCCACTAAGCGCCCGGCTGGCAAGAACGGCAAGCGTCAAGACGCTCTCCCGAAGGGAACAAGAGCATCAGTATCCGCAATTACATCGCGCCCGCAGGCGAGAGCGTGACAAAAACAACCGCTCTCCAAGGTGCCGTGTCGATCATTCCATTGATGGTCGCGGCACATAACGCGGCCAAAAAGAAGACGGCTAAAAAGAAGACGGCCAAAAAAACGACCGCTCCGGGCGGTCGTCGTCGTGCCAGCGCCGAGCGGCGCCAGCCTACTTGTCCAATGCCGACAAGCGCTCTTCCAGCTGCTGCACCTGCGCCGCCAACTGGTCCACGCGAGCACGGGTGCGCGCCAGCAGGTCGGCCTGCACGTCGAATTCCTCGCGCGTGACCAGATCCATCTTGGTGAAAGCCTGGGCCATCATCGCGCGCACGTTCTTTTCAACGTCAGCCGCAGGGCTGCGGGCGATCAGGTCGGAAATGTTTTTCTGGATGTCTTCCATCCATTGGGTGCGGTTATTCATAGCGGCCTCTGGGTGTTCTTGATGCCTCGAGTGTAGTGCTTCAAGCGCCACGCTGCAGGACGAACGGGCAAAAAAAGAGGGCGGGCCGCATGCGGTGACCGCCCATCAAAGCACAGGAGAAAACCGGGCTGCCATGGCGGCAACCCCCTACCAACATCGTTACGGGCAACCCATCTGGGTTGCCGATTGCGCGAACAGGTCCGACGATTGCTTGCACTGCGCTGCCAATTGGGTCTTGTCGGGAATCGCCGCCCACTGCGACTTGGCCGACTCGAGCTGCTGCTTGATGCTGGCAGCCGCCGGGTTGCTGCTGCCCAGCTTGTCCATGCAAGCATTGACCTTGGCCAGATACGCCTCGCACTCGGCCGGAACAGAAGCCGTGGCGCCCGTCGCCGGCGGCGTCGTCGCGGAAGGCGCGGGCGTCGTCGGTGCCGGCGTCGTGGCGGCCGGAGCCGGCGCAGAGGAAGCAGCAGGCGCAGCCGCCTTTTCGTCGCTCTTGTTGCAGCCGGCCAGTACGCCGACCGATGCCGCCAACACCAACATGCCGATCATCTTGCGTTGAATATTCATGGTGCCCTCTTTCCGTTCTTGCTTTTTATTTGGGCGGGCCGCCACACCGGTAACGTCTCTCCGGCAGCCCGATTCGCCCTGGCTCTTTCTGGATAAGCCATGGGCTGTTGTTGATTCTTCTTCAGTGCCCCCTCCGCAACAAGCGTATCCGTGTAAACCCCGGTATCAAGCACATCCCTATTTTTTCGCCGCTCCGACCCCAAAAATGGGGGCGGCTGAATTGCCACCCCTTTCCCCGACACCCACGGCCCGTAACGCTGTCCGGCCCGCAGTGCTGGAACGAATGACGTGCGCGGCCGCTTCGCAATCCACTACAAACCGCAACACCCCCAGCATCAACTGGCTACAAATGGGGGCGTTGAAACATATTTCGTTTCAAGCCCGGGATGCCCCGCGTTACGCACCAATTTGAGGCCGTTGCGTGGTGCATGAAGCACCATCTTGGTGCAAACAGGCACAACTCAAGCGCCTGCCCCCCGCTCACCCGGGTTTCACCAACATGGCATGAAATTTGCTTGATAGTCGAGGCCAACGTGCAACCATGAGAGGAAATGCCATGAAACTCATCATCGCCATCATCAAGCCCTTCAAGCTCGACGAAGTGCGGGTGGCTCTATCCGGAATCGGCGTCCAAGGTCTGACCGTCACTGAAGTCAAGGGATTTGGACGCCAGAAGGGTCACACCGAGCTGTATCGCGGCGCGGAATACGCCGTCGACTTTTTGCCCAAGCTGCGGGTCGAAGCCGCGGTGCCAGACCACCTTGTCGATCAAGTCATCGAAGCGATCGAACAAGCCGCCCGTACCGGAAAGATCGGCGACGGCAAGATCTTTGCCGCCCCGCTGGAACAGGTGATCCGTATCCGCACAGGTGAAGCTGGCGAAGCTGCGCTGTAAATAAATAAAGAAAGACTCATTGGAGCCTGAAAATGGATAAAGCAGATATCTCCTGGTTGCTCGTCTCTACCCTGCTTGTATTGATGATGGCCGTACCCGGTCTGGCGATGTTCTATGGCGGCCTGGTACGCAGCAAGAACGTGCTGTCTGTGTTGCTGCAAGTGCTGTGCACGTTCGTGCTGGGCCTGGTTCTCTGGTTCATCTACGGTTATTCGCTTGCCTTCACCGAAGGCAACGCGTTCTTCGGCGGCCTGTCGCGCGCCTTCTTCTCTGGCATGTTCACACCGGCTGACGGCAAGTACGCCATGTCGAACACCTTGACCGAGCTGCTGTTCGCCTCGTTCCAGGCCACGTTCGCCGGCATCACCTGCGCGCTGATCGTGGGCAGCTTTGCCGAGCGCGCCCGGTTTTCGGCCGTGCTGGTATTCACGGTGATCTGGTTCACGTTTGCCTACGTGCCAATCGCCCACATGGTGTGGTTCGCCTCCGAAACGGCGCCTGGCCTGCTGAATGCCAAGGGCGCGCTGGACTTCGCCGGCGGCACCGTGGTGCACATCAACGCCGGTGTAGCCGGCCTGGTGGGCGCCTATGTGGTGGGCAAGCGCGTGGGCTATGGCCGCGAAGCGATGCAGCCGCACAACCTGCCGATGACCTTCGTGGGCGCCGCCCTGCTGTGGGTGGGCTGGTTCGGCTTCAACGCGGGTTCGGCCCTGGCCGCCAACGAGAACGCCACCCTGGCCTTCTTCAACACGATGATCGCGACTGCTGGCGCCGTCCTGGCCTGGCTGTTCACGGAATGGGCCATCAAGGGCAAGCCCTCGATGCTGGGTGCCGCCTCCGGCGCGATTGCCGGCCTGGTGGGCATCACCCCCGCCGCCGGCCTGGTTGGCCCGGTGGGCGCACTGATCATCGGCGTGGTTGCCGGTATCGTCTGCGTCTGGGGCGTGAATGGCCTGAAGCGCCTGCTGCGTGCCGATGATGCACTGGACGTGTTCGGCATCCACGGCGTGGGCGGTATCGTCGGCGCCCTGCTGACAGGGGTGTTCAATGCACAAGTCCTGGGTGGCCCCGGCCTGGCCGAGCCTGGCATGATCGCCCACCAACTGTGGGTCCAGCTGGAAGGCGTGCTGCTGACCATCGTCTGGTCCGGCGTGGTGGCGTGGATTGCCTACAAGATCGCCAATGCCCTGTGCGGCATGCGTGTGCCCGAAGACCAGGAGCGCGAAGGCCTGGACGTCACGAGCCACGGCGAATCGGCGTACCACAGCTGATCACAGCAATCGGGTTGTGAAGGACAAAAAAGCCCGGACCGCAAGGTCCGGGCTTTTTCTATTCCGCTGCTTGGCGGCGCCGAAGCGCAACGCTGGTTCAGGTCGGATCCAGCGCGTCCAGATCCACCGGCAAGGCGCGGTTCAGCGCGGTGGCGACCTTGATCCGCAACGCGTTGGAATGCGCCCGGCGCACCTCGCGCTTCACGTCCAGCAACTGTTGCGGGTGCATCGAGAACTCGGTCAGACCCAGGCCCAGCAGCAGGCGCGTCATACGGGAATCGCCCGCCATTTCACCGCAGACCGCCACTGGCTTGCCTGCACGCTCGCCCGCATTGATGGTGTTGGCCACCAGGCGCAGCACGGCGGGATGCAGGGGATCGTAAAGCGTCGCCACGTCATGGTCGCCGCGGTCGATCGCCAGGGTGTACTGAATCAGGTCGTTGGTGCCGATGGACAGGAAGTCCAGCGCCTGGACGAAGGGCTCGATCGCGATGGCAATGGCGGGCACCTCGACCATGGCGCCGACTTCCATGTGCGGCGCATACGCCTGCCCGCGCGCATCAAGCTCGCGCCGGGCGGACTCGATCGCCGCCTTGGTCGCCACCACTTCGTGCATGTGGGCGATCATCGGGATCAGCAAACGCACCGGCCCGTGGGCCGAAGCCCGCAAGATGGCGCGCAACTGCGTCGCGAACATTTCCGGACGCGCCAGGCAGTAGCGGATTGCGCGCTGGCCCAGCGCAGGATTGGTGGCCACGGTGGCCTCGCCGTCCAGCGTCTTGTCCGACCCGATATCCAGTGTGCGAATGGTGACGGGCCGGCCGGCCATGACCCGCACGACCGACGAATAAGCTTCGTACTGCTCTTCTTCGCTGGGCAGGTCCGGACGCCCCATGAACAGGAATTCGCTGCGGAACAAACCAATGCCGTCCGCCCCCGAGGCCAGCGCCAGCGCAGCCTCGTCGGGCAGCTCGATATTCGCGTGCAGCACCACATCGATGCCGTCCAGCGTGACCGAGGGCTCGTCGCGCAACAGGCCGAGTTCGGCCCGTTCGTCGGCGTAGGCGGCCTGACGACGGCGATATTCCTGAAGGATGCGGTCAGATGGGTTGACGACCACGGCGCCCGCAGCGCCATCGATGATCAACATGTCGCCGTCGCGGACCAGCTCGCGCACGTTGCCCATGGCCACAACGGCAGGCACGCCCATGCTGCGCGCGACGATTGCCGTATGCGAGGTCGGGCCACCCAGGTCGGTCACGAACGCCGCGAAGCGGCCGCCGCGCAGGCGCAGCATGTCGGCCGGCGAGATGTCGTGCGCCACCACCACCAGCGCATCGTCGCCGCCCATATGAGACATGTCGGGCAAGATGGCGGACGTGCCGGCCAGCACATGCAGCACGCGCTCGATGACTTGGCGGACGTCGGCCCCGCGCTCGCGCAGGTACTCGTCCTCCATGGCGTCGAACTGCTGCCCCAAAATCTGGCCTTGCGTGGTCAACGCCCATTCGGCGTTGTAATGGCGCTCGGCGATCAGGGCGAGTGTCTGCTCGGCCAGCAACGGATCGCCCAGCAGCAAACTGTGCACGTTCAGCATGGCGCCCAGCTCGCGCGGCGCATCGGCCGGCAAGGTGTCGGCCAATTGCCGAAGCTCGTGCTGCGCCGAGTCCAGGGCGTCGGTCAGGCGGGCACTTTCCGAAGGCACGTCTTCCGGAGATATCCGGTAGTGCGCCACTTCCAGCGCAGCGGCGCCCATGACGACGGCCCGCCCGATGGCGTATCCCTTGGCAACCCCCTTGCCGTAAAGACAAACGACGGGGCTGGCAGCGCCAGATCCGTCGTAAGCGGGGTCCCGGGTCGAGGACGATCCGGCCTGGGCAACGCTCAGGCCGGCGGATTCAGGGGGGGGTCTATTCCTGCTCACCGAATTTGCTGTCGAACAGAGTTTCGATTTCGGAAAGGGCTTGTTCGGCGTCGCCGCCCGAAGCCTCCAGCTTGACCGTCACGCCCAGCCCGGCCGCCAGCATCATGACGCCCATGATGCTCTTGGCGTTCACGCGCTGCGCACCGCGCGAGATGAAGATCTCGCTTGAGAACTTGCTGGCAAGCTGCGTCAGCTTGGCGGCCGCCCGCGCATGCAAACCCAATTTATTGCTGATGACGATGTCTGTAGTAGGCATAGGAAATATTATGACCGCGGATGAACGCCGCAGTGTTGATCACAGCAAAACGTCAAACCGCCAACTGCTTTTCGGCTTGAATTGCCAGCCGACATAATAGGGCAAATTCCTGCCCGTCAGTCTACACGCAAGACACCCTGCACCCCGCCGGCCAAGGCCTTCTCGCGGGTTTCCGCCAACGGCAAGTTGCGATAGGTCAGCGCCCGCAGCAGCATCGGGGTATTCAGGCCCGCCAGCACGCAGCATTGGATGCCTTGCGCCTGGGCGTCGGCCACCGCCCGCTTGGAAATATTGGCGGGCGTGGCGCCGATCAGGTCCGTCAGCACCAGCACGCCGGCGCCGTGGTCCTGCCCAAGGATGTCTTTCAAGACATCAGGCGCCAGGTCGTCCGGCCGGTCTTCGGGCTGGATATCGTGAATGGCCAGCATGCCGTCAAGGTTGCCCATGACGTGGCTGGCGCATTCGCGCATCGCCGCGCCCAGGGGCGCGTGCACGACGATAACAATACCCGTGGTCATGACGGATTCCAGAGAGATCAGGCCGCCCGGGCAGTGGTCGCCACGGCGCTTTCTAGCGCCTGGACGAACATGCCCGCGACATCGAAACCGGTCTGTTCGGCAATCTCTACGAAACAGGTGGGGCTGGTGACGTTGACTTCGGTGACGTAGTCGCCAATGACGTCCAGGCCGACCAGCAGCAGACCGCGCGCGGCAAGCTTGGGAGCCACGGCTTCGGCGATTTCGCGGTCACGCGCGGACAGTTCCTGTGCGACGCCACGGCCGCCCGCGGCCAGGTTGCCGCGCGTTTCGCCAGCCAGCGGAATGCGGGCCAGCGAGTACGGGACGGGCGCGCCGCCGATCAGCAGGATGCGCTTGTCACCGTTGACGATCTCAGGTATGTACCGTTGGGCCATGATGGTGCGCGCGCCGTTGTCGGTCAGCGTTTCCAGGATGGCGTTCAGGTTGGGATCGTTGGGCTGCAAGCGGAACACGCCGGTACCGCCCATGCCGTCCAGCGGCTTCACGATCACGTCATGATGCGTGTCGTGAAAGGCCTTCAGGCGAGCCATGTTGCGCGTCACCAGCGTCGGGGCGGTGAACTCGCTGATCTCGGTGATGGCCAGTTTTTCAGGATGGTTGCGAATGGCGGCGCCGGTATTGAACACGCGCGCGCCTTGCGCCTCGGCGTATTCGAGCAGATGCGTGGAATACACGTATTCCATGTCGAAAGGAGGGTCTTTGCGCATGACCACAGCGCCAAAATCCGCCAGCGGCAGGTCTTGCGCGGCGGACTCCGCCCACCAATCGTGGCCGTGCAGATCGGCGTCCGCCACCAGCGAGATGGGCGTGGTGACGGCCTTGACCGTGCCGGCCTCAATGTAGAGGTCGCCCTGCATGGCCACGCTAAGCGTGTGACCGCGCGCCACGAGGGCACGCATCATGGCAACCGAACTGTCCTTGTACGCCTTGAGAAGCGGCAAGGGATCAATAACGAACAATACATGCATCGCGACACCCTGAACGTACGCCGCCTTCCCTAGTGGGAAGGCGGCTTTTTTACATCGTAGCGCAGAGCCGCCCAATAAGCGAACCCGCCGGTCACGCAATGGACGGCGGGTCGGATGGGAAGCGGCCTAGCCCTCCAGGGAAGGCCAAGGCTGGAACTTACGCCGCCGACTCAGGCTTGCCCGCAGCGGGCACGGCCTTCTTCTTCGGCGCCAGCACCATGACCATCTGACGGCCTTCGAGCTTCGGCATGGCTTCGACCTGGGCAAGTTCCAGCAGATCGTCACGCACACGTTCAAGCACGCGCATACCAAGTTCCTGGTGGGCCATTTCGCGGCCACGGAAGCGCAGCGTCACCTTGGCCTTGTCGCCCTCTTCGAGGAAGCGGCGCAAATTGCGCAGCTTGACCTGGTAGTCGCCCTCGTCGGTGGCCGGACGGAATTTGACTTCCTTGACCTGGATGACCTTCTGCTTGGAACGAGCTTCGGCTTGACGCTTCTGCTCTTGGTACTTGAACTTACCGTAGTCCATCAAACGGCAGACCGGCGGCTCGGCGTTCGGCGCGATTTCCACCAGATCCACGTCGCTTTGCTCGGAAAGACGGAACGCGTCGGCGATCTTGACGATGCCCAGCTGTTCCCCTTCCAGACCTATCAGGCGCACCTCGGGGACGCGGATTTCACCGTTGATGCGATTGGCTTTTTCAGTGGCGATGTTGAAAGCTCCTAGAAATGTTAAGCAGCACTGCTATCAGGTTGATTGACGTCGCGACGGGTGGACACATCCTCGGACAATCGCGCGACGAACTCGTCGTATGCGATGGCGCCAAGGTCCAGTCCGCCCAGACCGCGTACGGCTACGGTGCCGTTTTGCTTCTCCTTGTCGCCGACGACAAGAATGTACGGCACCTTTTGCAGGCTGTGCTCCCGAATTTTACGAGTGATTTTTTCACCACGCAAATCGGACTCTACTCTAAAGCCTTGTTTTTTCAGGCTTTGTGTGATTTCAGCCGCATAATCGGCTGAAGGTTCGGAAATGCAGCATACGACAGCCTGCACCGGAGCGAGCCAGGGAGGCATCGCACCGGCGTGGTTTTCGATCAACATGCCGATAAAA
>Ga0307412_10000482_pt1 | contig 23818 bp, 24 predicted proteins | sample DK1Cmetagenome_3_FD_203823 | JGI IMG/M metagenome (GOLD analysis project Ga0307412, IMG submission 203823) | Maize rhizosphere microbial communities from greenhouse at UC Davis, California, United States - DK15-C-1 | ecosystem: Host-associated > Plants > Roots > Rhizosphere > Soil | place: USA...
GACTTGTGCCATTTTGGCTGGCCCGCCTGGCTGGATATCTGGTCCAGCCGGTTCCCCGAAGCCTTTGCCCGCTATGCAGCAGCCGTGGCGCGCCTGATCGCGCAGGAATCGGAACTACCGGCGTTGTACTGCCCGGTGAACGAGATGTCGTACTGGAGCTGGGCCGGTGGCGATATGGCGCATTTTGGCCCTTGCACGGTCGGGCGAGGGGCCGAGCTGAAGCGGCAGCTGGTCCGCGCGTTCGTGCAGGCGGCGGACATCATCCAGGACATCGACCCTGGCGCAAAGTTCGTGGCCGCCGAACCCATGATCGCCGTGCATGCCGGGAACCCTGGCGACGAAACCGGCGCCGCGGCCGCGCACGCTTCCCAGTTTGAAGCCCTGGACATGATTACCGGCCGGGTGCAGCCCGAGCTGGGCGGGGACGAACGGTATCTGGACATACTTGGCGTCAATTACTACCCGCATAACCAGTGGTTGCATGGCGGCGCGCAGTTGGCGCATGACGATCCGCGCTACACGCCGCTGAACCGCTTGCTTCAAAACCAGGCGCGTCGCTATGGTCGTCCGATCCTGATCGCGGAGACCGGCGCCGAGGGGGCGGCGCGTGCGCCGTGGCTGCGATACGTGGCCAGTCAGGCCTTGCTTGCGCAGGGCGCGGGTGTGGACGTCGCGGGGATCTGCCTGTATCCCGTCACCGACTATCCCGGATGGGAAGACGACCGGTATTGCGCAACAGGCTTGTTCAGCGCGCCTTCGGATGCGGGGCAGCGCGCAATCTATGCGCCGTTGGCGGTTGAAATGCGCGTACAGGCGTCGCGCTTTGGCGATGGGCCGGCCGCCTTGCTGGGCGCGCGCGTCGTGGACGAAAGAGAGGGCTGAATCATGTCGGATCAACAGGTCTTGCCCTCGCGGCCCTTGCCGTTCGTCTGGCGTTACGTCAGGCAGCGCCGACTGCCGTTTTCCTTGCTGGCGGGGGTGGTGGTGCTGGCGGGCGCGTGTTCCGTCGCCGTGCAGTATGCAATGAAGCTGATCGTGGACGCCATGGCGCGGGACCAGACATCCGGCAATGATGTGTGGTGGCCATTGGGGTTGTTCCTGGGCCTGATCGCGACGGAAGCGGTGTTGTGGCGCAGCGGAGGCTGGTTGGGGTGCAGGAATATCGTGGCGGCCTGTGCTGCGCTGCGCGTGGAACTTTTCGAACAGCTGAGTCACCACTCCACCCGTTACTTCCGCCAGCACCATTCAGGCGCCCTGGCCAACCGCATCACCGCCACCGCGACCGCGGCGGGTGGCATTTATGGCGCGGCGGTCTGGAGCATCATTCCCCCCTGCGTGGACTTTATCGGCGCAATCGTGGTGTTGTCGACGGTAGATTGGCGGATGGCGACTGCCTTGTTCTGCTTTGTGCTGGTGTTGGGCCTTGTCATCATCGCCTTCGGGGCAAGGGGGCGCGGGCTGCATCAGTATTACGGGGAGCAGGCCGCGCAGGTGGGCGGCGAAATCGTCGACGCCATATCCAATATCTGGGCCGTGCAAGCATTTTCGGCACAGGCCCGTGAACGCGAGCGCCTGGAGCGGGCGCTAAGCGAGGAAGCCCTGGCGCAGCGCCGCAGTTGGATGTATGTGGAGAAAGCGCGCGTCATTCATGATGCCTGCCTATGGCTGGCCGCCAGCGCGATGTTGTTCTGGGTGCTGCAATCCTGGCGGCAGGGCAACGCGACGGCGGGCGACGTGGTGGTTGTCAGCGCGCTGACTTTCCGCATCCTGCACGGTTCGCGCGACCTGGCCTTGGCCCTGGTGGGCACGGCGCAGCAATTTGGCGTCATCGGCGAAATGCTGCGCGTGGTGGCGCGTCCGGAAGCGGTGCCCGACGTGCGGGGTGCGAAGCCGTTGCGGCTGGAGCGCGCGTCCATCGTCTTTGATGACGTCCACTACAGCTATCCAGACGGGAACCGCGCCGTGCGAGGCGTGTCGCTTTCGGTCCCCGCCGGCCAGAAAGTCGGGCTGGTGGGGCCGTCGGGCGCAGGAAAATCAACGGTGTTGTCGCTGCTGCAGCGCGCGGACGAACCGGACAGCGGACGCATCCTGATCGGCGGCCAGTCCATCCACGACGTCACGCTGGAAAGCCTGAAAGCCGCGATCTCGGTGGTGCCGCAGGATATCAGCCTTTTCCGCCGAAGCGTCATGGAGAACATCCGTTACGGTCGCCCGGACGCTACGGAAGAAGAGGTGATGCAGGCGGCCGCCCAGGCTCATTGCGCCGAATTCATCAATCGGATGCCTCACGGCTACAGCACGGTGGTGGGCGAACGCGGCGCAATGCTATCCGGCGGCGAACGGCAACGCATCGGCATTGCGCGCGCCTTTCTAAAAAATGCTCCCATCCTCTTGCTGGACGAGGCGACGTCAGCGTTGGACAGCCATTCCGAAATGTTGATTCAAATCGCGTTGGCTGAACTGATGCGCAGCCGCACTGTCGTGGCCGCCGCGCATCGCCTGTCGTCGGTGGCTCGTTACGATCGCATCGTCGTCCTTGAAGATGGCTGCGTCGTGGAAGACGGCACGCTGGAGGAATTGCTGCTGGCCGGCGGCCCATTCCGCGTCCTGTGGGATTTGCAAGTCAACCGTAAAGGCGCATGGGCAGCCGACCCGGCCGGGGAGTGCAGTTTCTTCACGACGGCGGGAAAAACGGCGGGCTCAGCGCTGATCCAAGTCGGCACGCCGCATGCTGCTCAACCGCCGGACCCCGCCCCGACAGGCGAAACGGAGCTGAAATGAAAACGCAGAATTCTTCTCGACCGTCCTCGGACGAAGTCCAGGCACATGCCGCGCGTCGATCTTTCTCCGGGCGCGGCCCGTGGCGGAAATTCGCGACTTTCGTGGGGGCGTTGGTGGTGATACTGGTGGTGGTATGGCTGCTTGGGATATGGCCGGGATAACCCCGTCTTGCCTGGGCTGGCTTGCCTCTTCCGTGGGCATGTCGGTTGCTGAAAGGCGGCGGGCGAAACGGCGCCCGACCGACAACGGAGGAAGTGATGGATGCGGACCTTAGAGTATCCAACGGCCATCTCAACGATTGGCTACGAGACGCCCATGCCATGGAGGAGCAGGCCGAAACCATGCTGACAAGCCTGGTCTCCCGGATAAAGAACTACCCGGAACTGCGCCAGCGCATACAGACCCACATTGAGGAAACTCGCGGTCAGCAGGCGGCGGTGAGGCGGTGCCTGGAGCGCCGCGGGGAAGATAACTCCACCCTCAAGGACATGGCCGGAAAGGCGATGGCCACCTTTCAAGGTTTCTCCGGCGTGTTTGCGTCGGACGAGGTCGTGAAGTCAGGCATGTTCAGCTTCGCGTTTGAAAATCTTGAGATCGCGGCTTACCGGAACATCATCGAAGCCGCCCGCCATGTCGGAGACATGGAGACGGCCGCGGAGTGCGAACGCATTCTGCAGGAAGAGGTCGCCATGGCGCAGTGGATCGAGCACAACACTCCGGCCCTGGTGCGCCATTTCCTGGCGTTGGCCGAGGATCCGGACGCCGCCGCCAAACGCTGATCAACACCCCTATCGGCCGCCCGTTGGACGGTCTCAACCGCGTACCGAAATGGAGACGCACCATGTTTGCCCATAACAAACGACTGCAGTACACCGTGCGCGTTACGGAAACCAATCCCGGACTGGCCAACTTGCTTCTTGAGCAGTTTGGCGGTCCCCAGGGAGAACTGGCGGCCGCCTGTCGCTATTTCACGCAGGCGCTGGCAGAAGACGACCCCGGCAGGAAAGACATGCTGCTGGACATCGCCACGGAGGAGCTGAGCCATCTGGAGGTGATCGGGACGCTTGTCGCCATGCTGAACAAGGGATCGAAGGGCATCCTGGCCGAGGCCACGGAAGCGGAGGCCGACATGTACATGAGGCTGAACGGGCCTGGCAACGACTCGCACGTGACTCAAGTCCTGTACGGTGGCGGCCCCGCACTGGTGAATTCAGGGGGGCAGCTTTGGACGGCGGGGTACATCGACACCATCGGCGACCCCTCCGCGGATTTAAGGTCGAACATCGCGGCGGAAGCGCGCGCGAAGATCATCTACGAAAGGCTGATCAACGCGACGGATGATCCCGGCGTCAAGGACGCCCTGGGTTTTCTGATGACGCGCGAGGTTTCGCATCAGCGCTCGTTTGAAAAGGCGCTGTATTCGATGGAACCGAATTTCCCGCCCGGGAAACTCCCTGGGGACCCCAGATTCGCCGACGTGTACTTCAACCTTTCGCAGGGCGAAGGCGATATGCGCGGGTCGTGGAATAGCGACGAGAATTTCAACTTCGTCACCGGAGCGGATGCGATGCAGCCGGTGGACGGCGACGGTTCTTGTTCTGTCGCGCTTGACGGCGGCGAAGAGTCGGCGCTGAACGCCATGGCGGCGCGGACCCAGTCGGATCCCGAAGTGAATCCGACCACTGGCACGGAGCTGGGCAGCGGCTCGCCCACGGGCGCTTCGCCGCTCCTTAAGGGGTAGAGCGGGGTAGCGGGTCAATTGCCCCCTGCGCGGGGGCACCTTGCCGCGGCCTTGTCGGGCCGCGGCGTTGGCCTGCTGCTGCGCAGCGAAACCCGTGGGGGGCGGGGCCCCTCACGGCGTCAGCACCACCTTGATGCAGCCATCGGCCTTGTCCCGGAATGTCTTGTACAAGTCTGGCCCGGCTTGTAGCTGCGCGCGATGCGTGATCACGAACGACGGGTCGATCTGTTTGTCGGCGATGCGCTTGAGGAGATCGTCGGTCCAGCGCCGGACGTGGGTTTGCCCCATGCGCCAGGTCAATCCCTTGTTCATCGACGCGCCAAACGGAATCTTGTCGATCATCCCGCCGTACACGCCGGGAATCGATAGCGTTCCCCCCGGACGGCAGACATAGATCATTTCGCGCAGAACATGCGGCCGATCCGTTTCCGCGCCAACGGCTTGCTTCACCCGGTCATACAACAGCTCCATCGAGCTGCTGGAGTGCGATTCCATGCCCACGGCATCAATGCACTTCTGCGGCCCTTTACCGTGGGTCAACGCCTTCAGGCGTTCGACGACGCTCTCGGTTTCGAAATTGATGGTCGCCGCGCCGGCGTCGCGCGCCATGTTGAGCCGCTCGGCGACGGAATCGATGCAAATGACCTGCGCCGCACCCAGTAACAAGGCGCTGCGCACGGCCATCTGGCCGACCGGGCCGGCCCCCCAGATGGCGACGGTGTCATCCGGGGCAATATCGCACTGCAGCGCCGCCTGCCAGCCCGTTGGAAGAATGTCCCCCAAGAACAGCACCTGCTCGTCGGTCAGCTCCGGCGGAACGGGAACGTGGGTGGTATCGGCAAAGGGTACGCGAACGTATTCGGCTTGCCCGCCAGCGTACCCTCCCGTCAGGTGGCTGTAGCCGAACAGGCCTGCCGTGGTGTGGCCGAACATTTTCGCGGCCTCATCGGCGTTGCGATTGGTGCGCTCGCATACCGAGAAATTGCCCTTCAGGCATTGCTCGCATTGTCCGCAAGTAATGGTGAAGGGAATCACCACCCGGTCACCGGCTTTCAGCTTCCGGGCGTCGGCGCCTACCTCGACGACTTCGCCCATGAATTCGTGGCCCAGGATGTCGCCGGATTTCATTCCAGGCATGAATCCATCGAAAAGATGCAGGTCCGAACCACATATGGCGCACGCGCTGACCTTGATGATGGCGTCGCGCGGATCTTCCAGAATGGGGTCGGGTACGGTGTCGTAGCGCACATCGTGCTTGCCGTGCCAGCAAAGTGCTTTCATGAGAATCCCCTAAAAACGGCGTTCGCGTGGTTGCGATCGCGTGAGGCGGCCACGCAACTATCGTGCCGCGTCCGGCACGGCGCGGCGTCCATGCGCGGCGGGTACGCGACTTGCTATGTACAGTGCGTTCCAACCTCAAGGGTGTTCATGTACAGACCCGGAAAATCTAAGGCGGCCGATGCAAAGGCCGTTGCGGTATCTCCGCCCGTCAAGCGCATGGGCGCGCTGTCGCGGTTCTTCGATCACTTCGCGGCGCAAGTCACCACATGGGCGGGGTCACCCGTCGCGTTCGGCTGCGCGGTCCTGGCGGTAGGCGGTTGGGCCGCTACCGGCCCCGCGTTCGGATACTCGGAAACCTGGCAACTCGTGATCAACACCGGCACCACGATCATTACGTTCCTGATGGTATTTTTGATTCAACAAAGCCAGAACAAGAATGGCCGTGCGCTTCACTTGAAGTTGGATGAGTTGCTGATCGCGCTGAAGGGGGCCGACGAGGCGTTGGTGGATGCAGAGCAGCTGGATGAAGATAAGCTGCGGGCGCTGGCTGCAGCCTGCACGGCGCGCGCGCATAAGCTGGCACGACGCTCGCGCAAAGAAGGGAGGAAGGGGGCCAGGCAACGCACGGCGCGCCGTGCCCCCGCCCGCTCCTGAATTACTTGGCCTTTCCCGCGCGCGCCGCTTCGGCGTTTGTCTGTTGCAACGCAAGCATGCTCAGCTTTTCGTCTGTCGCTTTTTCTTCGGCGAGCGTTTCCTTCAGCAGCGTCAACGCCTCCGTTTCGCCCAACTGCTTGGCGAAGGTGCAAAGCGTGCCGTAGCTGGCAATTTCGTAATGCTCGACTTTCTGCGCCGCGGCGATTAGCGCGGCATCGCATACGGGCCCCTTTTCCACTTCGTCGATAACGTCCTTGCCCTCTTCAACCAGGCCTTCCATGGCCGCGCATTTAATGCGCTTGAGACGGAATTGCGCGGCTTCGACGATTTTATCGATGCGCTCCACCTGTCCCCGTGTTTCCTCCAGGTGGACGGTGAACGCGTCCGCAAGCTTGGGGTCGGTGGCTGCGCGCGCCATCTTTGGCAGCGCCCGAGTCAGCTGCTTTTCTGCGCTGTAAATATCAGACAGCTCGTGAATGAAAAGGTCCTGCAAGGTCTTCTGGCTCATCGCGTACTCCGTTGGTTAAGTGCCACCGTGGATGGCGGTCTACGCCAGGGAGCAAACTCCGTGCCCGGAGAACAAGCGGCAACGGCCACCGAGGGATGGGCCCGCCATGCGGGGCCGCAAGCGCGCGGGCTCACAACGCCGCTTCGGCAAGGCTGGCGATAAACGCCTTGGCGGCATCCGGCATGATGCGTCCCGCCAGCGTCTGCACTTCAAAGTGACGCTCGTTCATTTCGCGGTCGCGTAGCGGAACCGCGACGATCCTGCCCCATCGCAGGCGATGGCGGATCGCCAGTTCGCCGCAGAAGGCAACGCCGCCGCCGGCGCTGGCGAAGCCGACCAGCGCGTCGATGCTGCGGCTGGTGAAGGCTGGCTCGCAATGTAGCTGCTGGCGGCTGCAGCTGATGTCGATCAGTTGGCGCAGCGTCGAATCGGGGCTGGGCAAGGCCAGCGGGTAGGCGATCAACTGAGGCAGTGCCACGTCGCGCCGGCCCGCCAGCGGATGGTCGGCGGCCAGTATCGCGCGGACTGGCGCGGGCACGCGGACTTCCACCCGGATGTCCCGCTGCGACGTCAGGCTGAGCGTGACGCCGATGTCGGCCGAGCCGTCGCGGATCCGCTGGGGGATCTCTTGTTGCGAACACACGTCCAGCGAAAACCGGATGCCCGAAAATTGCTGTCGGAATTGGGCGATGGCGGCGGGCACGAATTCCGATGCGTAGCCTTCCGTGCTGGCGATGCGCACATGGCCCTGCCGCAAGCCGCGCAGCGCCTGGATGTCCCCGGCCACGCGCTCCACGTCCTGTTGCATCCGTTTGGCGTGCGCCGCCAGCAGTTCGCCAGCGGCGTTAGGGGTCATGCCCCGGGCCTGGCGTTCGAACAGCAGCGTATCCAGCTCGCGTTCCATCCGGGCGATCTGGCGGCTTACGGCTGATGGGGCCACGTCCAGCCGGGCCGCGGCCGCGCTGACCGAGCCGGTGCGCACGACTTCCAGAAAGTAGCGTAGGGAGATTTCCTGCAGGACTTGAGGATTCATGGCGGCGTAAAGGTTTGCGGAAAGCGCAAAGAAGAATTCTATCCGTTGATATTGCTGCAAAGCTATCCCGAACCCTAGGATGTGGCATTCCCTGCGCCACCGGTGGGTACCACAGCCATGTTTCACTCCAACGATCTGTCCCTGTCCCCCGTTCTTGAATCGTTGCGGGGCGCGCGGCCGCTGCTATGGACGACGCCCGCCTCAATGGCCGCCGCTACGTCCTCGGGCGCGCCGTTCTCGATGGATCAGGTGCTGTCCGCGCAGGAGCGCTTTGGGCGATTCGCGCCATTGCTGGCCGAGCTGTTTCCCGAACTTGCCGCGACGGCGGGCGTGATCGAATCGCCGCTATTGCCGGCCGCCGGCATGCAGGCGGCCATCGGCTTGCCGTCCGAGATGGGCCGCTTGTGGATCAAGGCCGACCATGCGCTGCCGGTGGCAGGCTCGATCAAGGCGCGAGGCGGCTTGCACGAGGTGCTTGAATTCGCGGAATCGCTGGCGATAGAGCAGGGCTTGCTGCGTCAGGGGGACGACTACCGCAGGCTGGCGGGAGCCGAGGCGCGCACCTGCTTTGGCCGGTATCAGGTGGCAGTCGGGTCCACGGGCAATCTGGGCCTGTCCATCGGCGTGATCGCCTCGGCGCTGGGATTCCGGTCGGCGGTACATATGTCGGCCGATGCCAAGGCCTGGAAGAAGGCGCGGCTGCGGGCGCGCGGGGTGGATGTCGTGGAGCACGCGGGCGACTACGAAAAGGCCGTGGCGGCGGGGCGTGCGCAGGTCGAGGCCGACCCTTGCGGCTACTTCGTGGACGACGAACGTTCCGGGTCGTTGTTCCTGGGCTATGCGGCTGCGGCGCTGCACCTGCGTGCCCAGCTGGCACAGGCTGGCGTGCGCGAGGATGCCGAGCACCCGCTTTTCGTCTACCTGCCATGCGGTGTGGGCGGCGCGCCCGGCGGCATCGCGTTCGGCCTGACCCAGCTTTATGGTCAGCACGTCCATTGTTTCTTTGCAGAACCCGTGCAGTCACCTTGTTTTCTGGCGCGCATGATGGCCGGCTGCGGGCAGTTGCCCGGCCTGCCGGTGCCGCCGTCGGTGTACGACCTGGGGCTGACGAACCAGACGGAGGCCGACGGGCTGGCAGTGCCCTGCGCGTCCGAATTGGCCTATGCGGCGGTGGGCGCCCACCTGCGCGGCGTGGTCACGGTGGAAGACGACACCCTGTACGCCGATCTGGCGCGTTTGCACGACAGCGAAGGCTTACGCATCGAGCCATCCGCCGCCGCAGGTTTCAGCGGTCCTCGCCACCTTTGCGGCAGCGTCGCCGGCCAGGCGTGGTTGCGCACGCAGGGGCTGCAGGCGCACATGTCTTGCGCCACCCATTTGGCCTGGACCACGGGCGGGCTGTTCGTGCCCGACGAAGAATATGACCGATTCCTGAGCCGCGGGCGCCCGCTTGCGGCCGGTTCCTAGGCGCCGCCAGACGCGCCGCACTTTCCACCTATCTCATCGAGCACAGCCATGAACACCTCGCTTCTTGCAGTCAGTCTCGCCTTTGCCAGCGCCATGGGCGCCGTTGCGCCCGCAGCGGCGCAGGACGCTTATCCCAGCCGCCCGTTGACGATGGTCGTGCCCTTTCCCCCCGGAGGCGCCACCGATGTGCTGGGGCGCGTGGTCGCGCAGAAACTTGGCCAGGAGTTGGGACGCACCGTGGTAGTGGAAAACCGTGCCGGCGCGGGCACGGTGATCGGCGCCAGCTTTGTCGCAAAGGCCGCGCCGGACGGCTATACGCTGCTGGTCAGTTCCGGCACGACCTTCACGGTGAATCCGGCCATCCAGAAGAACCTGCCGTATGACCCGGTAAAGAGTTTCGAGCCCATCGGCATTGTCGGCCGCACGGGCCTGGCGCTGCTGGCCAACCCCAAGGTGCCGGTCAAGGACCTGAAGGAGTTCGTTGCCTATGTGAAGGATCACGCCCAGGAACAGCCGCCATACGGCTCATTCGGCACCGGCACCACCGCGCATTTCGTGGGCGAAGCCTTCATGGCGGCGGCGAAGTTGAAGATGACGCACGTGCCCTACAAGGGCAGCGCCCCGGCGATGACGGACCTGATCGGCGGCCAGATCCCGTTCTCGGTCGACACCGTGGCCGCGGCGCTGCCGCAAAGCAAGCAGGGCAAGGTGCGGGTCCTGGCGATTTCCAGCCCCGCGCGTTCGGCCTTTTTCCCGGATGTGCCCACGTTCGCGGAACAGGGCTATCCCTCGGTGGCGATGGACACGTGGCTGATGGTGGCCGCGCCGCGCGGCTTGCCCGCCAATGTGAAAAGCCGGCTGGAGCAGGCGCTGCGCGCCACGGTTGAATCGCCCGAGGTGAAAAAGAGCCTGGAGGCCCAGGGTTTCGAGGCGGCCTTTGCCAGCGCCGCCGACGGCGAGGCGCTGATTCAGCAGGAGTTGCCGGTGATGAAAGACGTCGCGCAACGCGCAAATATCAAGATCGATTGAGAAGGAGAGCGACGATGACATTGGACGACACCCTGGTCTCCCTGACCGCCGTGGAGCTGCGGCGCATGATAGGCGCGCGGCAGCTTTCCCCGGTGGAGTTGCTGGAGGCCTGCATCGCGCGTATCGAAGCGGTCAATCCCTACGTGAATGCGGTTACCGCCAGGGCCTATGAGCGTGCCAGGGCCGAGGCGCGCGCCGCCGAACGCGCCGTGATGGCGGGCGAGCCGTTGGGCCTGTTGCATGGCCTGCCAATGGGCGTGAAAGACCTGGAACCCACCGCCGGGGTGCTGACGACGTACGGCTCGGCGCTGTATCGCGGCTATGTGCCCGACGAGGATGTCGAACTGGTGGCCCGCTTGCGGCGCGCCGGCGCCATCGTCGCCGCCAAGACCAACGTGCCGGAGATGGGCGCGGGCGCCAATTCACGCAATACAGTGTGGGGTGCGACGGGCAACCCGTTCAACCCCAACCTGAACGCGGGCGGCTCGTCCGGCGGATCCGCGGCCGCGCTGGCCTGCGACATGCTGCCCGTAAGCACCGGATCGGACACCGGCGGTTCGCTGCGCATCCCCGCATCCAAGTGCGGTGTGGTGGGATTCCGGCCGTCGCCGGGCATCGTTCCCAGCGTGCGCAAGCTGCTGGGCTGGACGCCGATCTCGGTGGTCGGGCCGATGGGGCGCACGGTGGCGGACGCCTGCCTGCAGATGGCCGCGTCCGCCGGCCCGCACGCTGGCGATCCGCTCAGCTATCCGCTCGATCCGCTGCAGTTCCTGCATCCGGGCGTGGCCGATCTGGGTTCGCTGCGCGTGGCTTACACCGAAGACTTCGGCTGCTGCGCCGTCGATGACGGCATCCGCGCCGTGTTCAGGAAGAAGATCGCCGCCATGCGGCATCTGTTCGCGGCGTGCGACCCGATCGAGCTGGACCTGGGCGACGCCCACCGCTGCTTTGACGTGCTGCGGGCCGAGGCCTTCGTCGCCGGCATGCGCGATGCTTACGAGAAGGACCCCTCAAGCCTCGGGCCCAACACACGCGCCAATTTCGAAATGGGCGCGGCCATGAGCCTGAAAGACTGCGCCTGGGCGCAGTCCGAGCAGACCCGCCTGATCAAGCGCTTCCAGCGGGCCTATGACGACTACGACCTGATTCTGTCGCCCACCACACCGGTCTCGCCTTTTCCCTGGACGCAGTTGTATGCCGACACCATCAACGGCGTCGCGCAGGAAAACTACTACCGTTGGCTGGCGCTGACGTACGTCATCACACTGACGACGCATCCGGCCCTGACGCTGCCTTGTGGGCGGGACGACCAGGGCATGCCGTTTGGCCTGCAAATCGTGGGGCGCTTCCGGGGCGACCGGGAGGTGCTGGCGGCCGCCCAGGCAATGGAGCTGGCCTTTGCCGGCCAGGAGGCCCTGCGGCGTCCGCGCCCGGACCTGGCCGCGCTACGCACGGCGGAACCCGCCTTGACGTCAATCGTGACGACCCCGCCGCAATTGCAAGGCCAGCGTCAGTCGGGGGAGGTGTCGGCCGTGTAGCGGTCCGGTCGAAGACGATCGGCGCGGAACACCGGGCGAGCGTTTGCCGTCATCAAGGGCCGACGCAGCCTACAACATCTTCACCACGACCTTGCCCTTGGTACGGCCCGCCTCCGCGTAGGCCAGCGCGCGGTGCGTGTCGTTGAACGGAAGTACGCGGTCAATGACCGGGGTGATGGCGCCGGACTCAACCAGCGACGTGATCTCACGCAACTGCGCCCCGTCGGCCCGCATGAAGACGAAGCGGTACTCGACGCCTATCCGGCGGGCTTTGCGGCGGATGCCGCGACTGAGCAGGCGCAATACCAGCTTGAGCGGCCAGGCCAGCCCGCGCGCGGCGGCGAATGCCGGGGTGGGCGGCCCTGAAATGGAAACCAGCCGCCCACCCGGCTTGAGAATCTGCAGAGACCGGGTCAGATCGTCTTTGCCCAGGCTGTTGAGGACGACGTCGTAGTCGCGAAGCATGGTGGCGAAATCCTGCTGCTTGTAGTCGATGACAACGTCCGCCCCAAGGGCTTTTACCCATGCGACGTTGGCCGTGCTCGTGGTCGTGGCGACGAAGGCGCCAAGATGTTTGGCCAACTGGATGGCGATGGTGCCCACACCGCCGGAGCCCGCCTGGATGAACACGCGCTGCCCCTTTTTCAGTTGCGCGGTTTCCACCAGCGCCTGCCACGCGGTCAGGGCCACCAGTGGAAGGGACGCGGCTTCGTCCATGCCAAGATTGCGTGGCTTGAGCGCCACCGAAGATGCCTTGACGGCGATGCGCTCGGCGAACGTGCCGATGCGATCATCGTCGGGGCGTGCATATACCTCGTCGCCCGGCTTGAATTGGCGCACCCCCGCTCCTACTTGCACGACCGTGCCCGCCACGTCGTTGCCCAACGTGAGGGGAAGGCGATAAGGCAAGATCAACTTGAACTCGCCCCGTCTGATCTTGGCGTCTAGCGCGTTGATGCTGGCCGCATGGACCTGGATCAGGACGTCGTCCTCGCGCAAGACCGGCTCCGGCACATCCGCGATGCGGCCGGTTTCGTTCTTGCCATAGCGATCGATGATGAAGGCTCTCATGCGCGGGGGGACTCGGCCTGGAGGACAGCGCGTGGAGCAGGGAGGTATCGGTCCGCGGCCTGCATCTGGCGGATATCCGAGAGCAGCCCCTGGCGCGCGGCGTCCAGCACGTCCCAGCGCGCAGCCACATGCAGCGGGGGGATGGTCACGGCCTCGCGGCGATCAAACCCGACCAGGGCGGCGTCCACCAGTTCGCCTACGTCCATCACTTCGGACAGGGTGTTGATGTCGATGCCGGCTCGTTCCCAGATTTCAGTGCGCGTGGCTGCGGGCAAAACGGCCTGCAGGTAGACGCCCTTCGGCGCCAGTTCCAGGCTTAGCCCCTGCGACAGGAACAGCACGAAGGCTTTGGTCGCGCCGTAGACCGACATGCCGAACTCCGGCGCAAGACCCACCACCGAACCGATGTTCACGATCGCGCCTTCGCCGGCTTTGGCCAGTCGCGGTGCGATGGCGGCGGCCAGGCGCGTGAGGGCGGTAATGTTCAAGGTCACCAGCCGTTCGATGCTGTCGGCCGATTGGTCGACGAAGCCACCCGACTGGGCGATGCCCGCATTGTTGATCAGGATGCCGATGCGGGCATCGTCGCGCAGGCGCGCCTCAACGGCGGCCAGGTCATCGCGCTGAGTGAGGTCGGCCGGTAGCGTCTGGACATCGACCCCGGTTTCCTGGTGCAGGCGGGCGGCCAGGGCTTCCAGCCGCGCCTGATCGCGCGCAACCAGCACAAGATCGTGGCCGCGCCGGGCGAAGCGTTCGGCATAAACCGCGCCGATGCCGCTGGAGGCGCCGGTGATCAGGACGGTGGGATGAGCGTTCATGGCATGTTTCTCTGAAAATTGGGTGCAGATGTTGGAATGGATCGCATGCCGGCCCATGAGGGCGCGGCGGCATGGCCCCGGGCCTCGGCAATCGGACTACAGCGCCCGGACTACAGCGGCCGGGCGTCGCGCAATGTCGGATAGTCGATGTAGCCGTTGGCGCCTCCGCCATACAGCGTGGCGGGGTTCAACGCCGCCAGCGGCGCGCCGGTCTTGAAGCGTTCGACCAGATCGGGGTTGCTGATGAATGCACGGCCAAAGGCGAACAGGTCTGCCTTGCCGTCGGCAAGATGCGCGCTGGCCAGGTCCAGGTCGTAGCCGTTGTTGGCCAGGTAGGTGCCCTTGAAACGGCGGCGCAGGCCATCGAAGTCGAACGGCGCGACATCGCGTGGGCCACCCGTGGCGCCTTCGACCACATGCAGGTAGACGATGCCCAGCGCGTTGAGCTGATCGACGATGTAGTCGTATTGCGGCTGCGGGTCGCTGATGGAAATGGCGTTGGCCGGCGATACCGGCGAGATCCGCACGCCGGTGCGATCCGCACCGATTTCCGCCGCCACGGCGGCGGTGACTTCCAGCAACAGGCGGGCGCGGTTCTCGATGGTGCCGCCGTAGGCGTCAGTGCGCTGGTTGGCGCCGTCCTTGATGAACTGTTCCAGCAAGTAGCCGTTGGCGCCGTGGATTTCCACGCCATCGAAACCCGCCGCCATCGCGTTGGCGGCGGCCTGCCGGAAATCGTTCACGATGCCCGGAAGCTCGTCGATGTTCAGCGCGCGCGGTTCAGAAACTTCGACAAAACCATTGTGGACGAAGGTCTTGGTCTGGGCGCGGATTGCCGACGCGGACACCGGCGCGGCGCCGCCCGGTTGCAGGTCGACGTGCGAGATGCGGCCGACGTGCCACAACTGCACGAAGATGCGCCCGCCCTGTGCGTGGACGGCGTCGGTGACGCTGCGCCAACCTTCGATCTGGTCCTGGGTGTACAGGCCCGGCGTGTCCTGGTAGCCCTGGGCCTGGGCCGAGACCTGGGTGGCCTCGGAGATGATCAGGCCAGCCGAGGCGCGCTGAGCGTAATAGGTGGCGGCCAGGGCGCTGGGTACCAGGCCGGCGTCGGCACGGTTGCGTGTCAGCGGCGCCATGACGATGCGGTTGGCAAGGGTAAGGGGGCCAAGGGCGTAGGGCTGGAAGAGTGTCGTATGGGACATGTCGGTGGCGTGAGGGAACGTGGAGGGGACGCAGCGATTGCGCAGGATTCAGTCGGTAAGGCTCAATGATGATGGTCGTAATCTAAGCTGTCAATGGTTTGATGATGAATATCATCTATCCATGGTATAGTGCGGCTGTTCCATCGTTGGACGTCAAGCGACTTAAGGTATGAAAGTCTCCAAGGCACAAGCGCAGGCAAACCGCGCGCATATCGTGGAAACCGCCGCCTCCCTGTTCCGGGAGCGGGGCTACGATGGCGTGGGCGTGGCTGACCTGATGGCAGCCGCCGGCTTTACCCACGGCGGCTTCTACAAGCATTTCGGCTCCAAGACCGACCTGATGGCGGAGGCGGCAAGCTGCGGCCTGGCGCAGTCGGCCGAGGTCGCAGCCGGCATGGACCTGGCGGGTTTCCTGACGTACTACCTCTCTCGGCAACACAGGGATACGCCCGGCGATGGCTGCACGATGGCAGCGCTATGCGCCGATGCCTCGCGTCAGCCGGAATCGGTAAAAGCGGCTTTCGCGGCGGGTATCGAGGCTCAACTGTCGCGCCCGGATTCCCAGAACGGCCAGCCGGAAGAGGGCGCGGGCAACGAGGCACGCGCGCGCCGCATCGCCTTGATGGCGCAGGCCGTTGGCGCGCTGGTGCTCTCAAGGTCCTGCCCGGACGATGCGCCGCTGGCGGACGAAATTCTGAACGTCTGCCGGGCTGACGTTCTGGCGCGTTTATCGCCTGAATGAGGGGCCCGGATATCTCCGGGCAAGCGTGGGATCGGGGCGAACCTTGCCGGTGTGTCAGCGGCGCTCGCTGAGCAACCACCACGCGGCCACTCCCACGGCCAACCACAGCGCCACGATCAGCACCGCGCCGGCCCAGCTGCGAGGCTTCGCTTTCCTAGCCGTCATCCAGGCTTCCGCCTGGCCTCTGCATTCCAGCAGCACGTCGGATGGCAGCAGCTTGATGGTCAACCAAATGGCAGCGGGCAGTAAAAGAACGTCATCCACGTACCCCAGCACGGGGATGAAGTCGGGTATCAGATCGATCGGGCTTAGCGCATAGGCGACCACGAACCACGCCATCGCTTTTACATACCATGGGGTTCGGGGATGCTTGCAGGCGAACCACAGGGTGATGCCGTCCCGTCGTATCCGCGTGGCCCAGGTCTTCAGGCGTTCAGTGACGTTCATGATCGGCGCAAAGCTAGCGGCTCTTTGAAATTACATCGCTCATGTATTTGTTCAAATCGCGAAAATCCTGAACCGTCCAGGAATGCGGCGGCACCTTTACGCCGTTTTCGCGCAAAGTTCTGGGAATCAGGTCGCCATTCGGGCGAAGTATCACCGAAGAAACGATCACGCCCGGATAATCACTCAGCCGCTTTTTGAACGCGGCGGTTGTCAGGTCTGGGGTGGGAGGATTGCTTTTCCTGGCCAATGGTCCGGTCCCTTTGATATCCGCGCCGTGGCACATGGCGCACCTCTGGGTAAAGAGGTTCTTGCCATTGAGATTTTGCGCGAAGGATGGAGATACCTGCGTCAGCATCACAACGCCTAGCGAAGCGATGCATAGTGCCTTTACGTTCATGGTATCTAAGACAGATCGTGATCGGGGGCGAATTATCGCAGAGGGCGAATGGCAGTCTGACAGCTTATTTCTGACACCTTATTTCTTGTTTCTTATAAGCCGAAAGGCCATGTCTCTGGCGTGCCAGCGCCCTGCGGCCCGGGCAGGGGCTCGACGGCGTGCGTCTGGTCTATCCACAGGTACGCGTCGAACTGCTGGGGCAATGACGCTTTTGCGTAATGACTTTGCCGTTCGGTTTCAGGGCGATAGATGACTCCGATGAATCGTTCCAGCCGAGGCGTCTCCAGGCGTTGACGCAAACCTGCGTCCGCATCGCGCAAATCCAGCATGAATCGCGGGATGCCCGTTTGGTGCATCTGAAATTCGTAGCTTTGCGCAAGCGATGGCTGGACCTTTTTTACCTCCATGGGGCCGTCCCATTCGCTGGCGGCTGCCACGGTGCCGCAGTGCGTTCCCATGCCGACCGCAATGGCCGCATCGCCGAAGCGTTCGCGGCATAGCTGGCCGATATTGATTTCTCCGCGCTCCTGTCCCATCTCGGTGCCTGCCGCGATGCCGATGTGAGAGTTGTGCGCCCAGACGATGGCCCGCGCGGCCGGGCCGTGGACGCGTAGCGCGTTTTCCAGTGTCTCGAACATGTGTGTGTCGCGCAGATTCCAGCTCTGCGCCGACCCGTAGTACATGGCGCGGTAATAACGCTCCGCCGAGGCGACCAGCCGAGCGTTCTGGGCCGCATCAAAAAATCGCTCACCATCGCGTCCGGCATAGTCCAGGCGCTTTTCCAGCAACTCCCGTAGTTGGGCCATGACGGCTTGCTCGCAGTCTTCGTGCCGGCGCGTCAACACGGCCATGCCATAAGCGGCCGGGTCTTGCCGCCAAGGGTCCAGGCAGCCGTAGCGCTGACGGGCGATGCCCGCCGCCTCGTGGTCGACATTGTCCAGGTAGATGTCCAGCCCGTAGAAACGGGTTTGCCGCGTGGGCGGTTGGCGGGCGTTGTGTTCGGCCAGCCACCGCACGAAATCCGCCACATCGGTATTGCGCCACATCCACGTGGGAAAGCGTTCGAAGGCCGGATAGGGGGCGTCGACCGAGCCGTGGCCGCCTATCAGCCGGTCCACCGCCGCGGCGTCCGGCCAGTCGGCCTCCACCGCCACGATGTTGAAACCATGTTCGCGGATTAGATGGCGGGTGATGGCGGCCCGTGCACGGTAAAAGTCCGAGGTGCCGTGGCTGGCTTCTCCCAGCAGCACGACACGCGCGTTGGCGTACCGGTCGAACTGGCGCAGGAACTCGGGGTCGTCCGCATCCGTCCACGGCTGCGCGGCAGCCCGCAACTGCGCCAGCATCGATTCATCGACGGTCGTCTGGCGCATGGTCGCTTTCTCCGTCTGGCTGCCAGGCCTGCTCGCCAATCAGCGGCACGAATGCCACCATTCCAAGGGCCTCTTCCCGATACTCCGTCTCTTCCTTACGCAAAATCCGGATCAGCTGCTGCACGCCTGCGGAGGCGCCGATGGGCATGACCAGCCGGCCGCCGATGGCCAGCTGTTCCCGCCAGGCCGGAGGCACGATGGGGCCGGATGCCGCAGCCACAATGGCATCAAACGGTGCCCAGGACGGTAGCCCCAAGGTGCCGTCGCCAGTGTGGACCACGACATTGTCGTAGCCAAGCTGTTGCAGCCGTTCGCGCGCCTCACGTGCAAGATGTTCATGCCGTTCCACGGTGTGGACCACGCGGACAATCCGCGCCATCACCGCTGCGGCATAGCCGGATCCGGTGCCGATTTCCAGCGCCTGGTCGCCCGGCTGAAGCGCCGCGGATTGCAACATCAGCGCCACGATGTAGGGCTGGGATATGGTCTGTCCGCAACCGATAGCCAGCGCGCTATCGTCGTAGGCCAGCGCCCGCGTGTCATCTGGCACGAACGCGTGGCGCGGCACCTCGCGCATGGCGGCCAGCACGGCAGGGTCATGCAGGCCGCGGGCGATAAGCTGGCGCTGCACCATATTTTCACGCAGGTCCTGGTGTTCGTGCATGACGGCCGTCCATAACGCAAGCGGTGGCTTCCCGCTACCCATTGCTCCTCAGCAAAGGCCGTGCCGACCGCGCCTCATTCGGCCGGACCACGTCGTTTGCTGCCCGGCCAGTTGCCAGGGCAGCGCGCGCGCGCGTCAATTTTCCGGCTGGTGGCAGACGGCTTCCACGTTGTGCCCATCCGGGCTGCGCACGAACGCGGCGTAATAGTTGGGATGGTAATGGGGACGCAAACCGGGCGCGCCGTTGTCCTTTCCGCCGGCCGCGAGAGCGGCTTCGTAGAACGCGTTCACGTCCGCTCGGGTGGGGGCGGAAATGGCGATATGCAAGGGCGGCGTCACGGCGGACGTGGCGTACAGCCAAAGTGAAGGTTTGCCCTGCCTGCCCAACCCGACACTGTCGGGCCCCTCCATGGCAAGGCCGACGCCCAACGGGCCTAGCGCGCGGAGAAAAAACGTTTGGCTTTCATCAATATTGCTGACGCCAAAACCAATGTGATCGAACATGACGCATCTCCGTTAAATCTCTCTAAGGCATTGATATTGAAGGCGTCTGGTATCTACCTTCAATGGATGTTGGCGATCACTGCCCGGGTTTCCTCATATCCGGTCTGGCGATAGACCGCTTCGGCTTAACATCTTAAGGTGTCAGACTACGTTTTGGCCGCGCGAGCCAGGAAGGAATCCAACCCATGAGTACCGCAACAGATACCGCCATCGCCATCGTCGGCCCGGGCGCCATCGGCACCACGGTGGCGGCCGCACTGCACGAATTCGGCCGGACGCCCCTTTTGTGTGGCCGCACGCCCCGCGACCAGCTGACACTGCAGGATGGCGATCGCCACGTCGTCGTTCCGGGACCCGTGCGGACGGATCCCGGCCAGATCGGTCGCAAGATGGGACTCGTTTTCCTGGCGGTCAAGGCGACCCAGACTGAAACGGCATCAGGATGGCTTGCGGCCTTGTGCGGTCCCGATACCGTCGTGTGCGTGCTGCAGAATGGGGTCGAGCAGATGGAAAGGGTCGCGATGCACGCTCCGCCTGCGCGGATCGTCCCGGCCGTCGTGTGGTTCCCTGCGCAAGCGCAAGCCGACGGCTCGGTACGCTTGCGGGGGGATGCGCGCCTGAGTCTGCCCGACGTGCCGGCATCCCGCGTGGTGGCAGAGGCGCTTTCGGGGACCCGGTGCGCCGTGGAGATCACGGCGGATTTTCCGTCCGTGGCTTGGCGCAAGCTGCTGCAGAACGCAGTGGCGGGCCTGATGGCCCTTACGCATCGCCGCGCTGGCATGTTCGCCCGGGCTGACATCGCCCAGCTTTCGCTGGCGTACTTGCAGGAATGCCTGGCCGTGGCGCGCGCCGAAGGAGCCAGACTGGGCGACGAGGTGCCGCAGGAAATCCTGGCCAAGTTTCAAGCCTCATCCGCCGACTTGAGCACCTCCATCCTGACGGACCGCGAAGCCGGCCGGCCACTCGAATGGGATATCCGAAACGGTGTCGTCTCGCGCCGCGCCCGGGCTCACGGCATACCGACGCCGATCAGCGACATCGTCGTGTCTCTACTGGCCGCCGCGAGCGACGGGCCGGGCTGAAGTCGCGGTCTACGCGCCGGGCATCAGTAGAAGGTCAAGACGCCAAACCCTGCGCTTCGTGAAGTATCCATTCTGCAAACGCGCGTAATGGCCCTTCACTCAATTCGATCGGCTTGGGAAGCACGAGGCAGAAGTTCTTGGCGATCGCTTTGCCGTCCGGCCAAGGCGCGACCAGGCGTCCTTGTTCAAGCTCTGCCTCAACGTAAAGACGCGGCACCAAGGCAACCCCCAAGCCGGCTACCGCCGCCGCGATCAGCATGGAATGCAGATCGTAGCGTGCGCCTACCGCCGAATTGGTCAAGACAATGCCGGCCTCTTGTGCATAAAGCTGCCACGCATCCGGATTTTGCCGCCTGTGAAGGCGTGGCAGCTCGTCCAGCGACACGTTGGCACCGGCGTCCGCAAGAAGTTCGGGACTACAGACGGGCACAAGCACCTCTTCCAGCAGGTGATGTAAATGCATACCCGCCCATGCCGGATGCTCGAAGTGGATGGCGGCATCAAAGCCGCTACCGGCAAGAATGAAGGGTTCCATGCGCTCGGCGATATGCACCGTAATGTTGGGATGCGCATCTTGAAAGCGTTTCAGCCGAGGGATAAGCCAGCGCGTCGCGAAGGTGGGAATGGCGGCGATATCAATGGTTCCGCCTTCAACGGGCTGCCCCATCAAATAAAGGCTATCGCGCTCTAGCCGATCGAGAATTTCGCGGACCTGCACCGCGTATCGCATGCCATTGGGCGCAAGCCGTACCCGATTCCCGACGCGCTCAAAGAGCGCGACGCTCAAAAACGCTTCCAGACGACCAATCTGACGACTGATCGCCCCTTCGGTCAGCGCCAGTTCCTCCGCCGCGCGGGCGAAGCTGCCATGTCGTGCCGCTGCCTCAAAAGCGAGGAGCGCGGAATTGCTTGGAATCTTGCGTCGCATGGAGTCTCTTTGATCGTGGCGCGCTTCAGTCAGCTTGAGTAAATATCACTGAAGGATGATTTTATATCGCTATATGCGCGGTAAATGGCAGCTTAGCATTACGTAACTGCAATGAAATGGGTTTTGGCGCCGACAGCGCCTTGCCGCCTACGAAGGATGTTTTGATGATCTATACCGTGGAATGCAGCTTTGCCGATCCCCGCAGCGAAGCCGAATGGAATCACTTCTACAGTGCTGAAAAACTGCCCGCGCTCATCTCCGTTACGGGCTTTCATACGTCGCAGCGCTTCAAGGCGATAAGCCCTGGTTGCCCCATCTACCTGGCTGTCCACACGATTGATAGCCTGGATGTCCTGACGGGAGAGGAATATCGCCAGAAAGGCGGCGGCAATTTCGCAAGGTGGCAGCAGCACATCACCGATTGGCACCGAAATCTCTATTGCGATATCGGCCTTGCGCCGGCGGTCAATGAAGACGAACTGCTGGCGCTGTGTGCAAGCGGCGCTGAACCGTTGATTCAGATGGGCCTCACCCCCCTGGCCATGCGGGCAGTCGCACTGGAGAAGTTTCCGGAACGCCGTTGGCTGGCAAAACTGCCTCGGCGACAGGCTGCGCTTGTCCAGAGCCAGTCCGAAGGCATTCACCTTTATTCGCCCATGACGGAACAACTGACAAGTGCCCGCACCGTGTAAACCGAACCGGGAAAAGAGGTCCGCTATGCCCAACGTCACGATCTATATTCCGTCGGCGCAAATGCCGTCGGATGAGAGGCTTGCCGAGCTTTCAGGCGACTGCGTGCAACTCTGTACGGGCGTCCTTGGCGCGGCACTCGAGAACATCCATGTCATTTATGTCGGGGTCCGGCATGGTCAGGGGCATCCCGTCTTTGCGGAAGTCCAATATCGCCTTGAGGCGTTTCGCACGCCGCCGGTAATGAACCGGTTCATGGATGCCCTGGATGACGCCATCACGCGTTACACGAATCTCAAGGCGCGCATCCGCTGCTTTGGTTATGCCGCGCCGAACATCCACGCCCGAAATTGAAAAGTCCCCAGGAGAAAAGTTGTGTCCACGATTCCGTTTCCCAGTCAGCAAGCCGGAGATTTCACGGTCACTGCTATCAGCGACGGCTATCTCACCGCCAACCTGGACTTCCTCTCGAATATCGATCCCTGCGAGGCGTCCAGAATGCAAATTGAGGCCGGCCAGAAGGAGCCTGCTGCCGTGCACATCAACTGCTACCTGGTCCGCGGAGCGGGCCGCACCATTCTCATCGACGGCGGGGCAGGAGGGATCAAACAATGGGGCGGCCGCCTGATATCCAATTTATCGCTTGCTGGCGTCGAACCCTCCGACATCGACACCATCCTGCTTACACACGCCCATCCCGATCATGTCGGCGGACTGGTGGACGCAGCCGGACACATTACCTTTCCGAATGCCGAGCTTGTTGCTCATCAGCAAGAGCTTGCGTTCTGGCAGGACGACGGAAATTTAAGCCGTGCCGCAGAGCGCGCGCGTGGCAATTTCATGATCGCGCGTCAAGTGTTCGATGGCTACCGCGACACGCTCCGTACTTTCGATGAAGGGGAGGTGCTTTCGGGCATCCGGGCGATGCCGCTACCCGGCCACACAGATGGACACGCCGGATATCTTTTCGAATCTCGTGATCAAAGTCTGGTCGTGTGGGGAGACATTGTTCATTTTCCTCACATCCAGATCGAGCGGCCGGACGTGTCGATTGCGTTTGACCAGGATCCTTCCCTTGCTGCTGCGACACGATCGAAGCTTCTGGACCTGGTCAGTTCAGAGGGGCTTTTGATTGCCGGTATGCACTTGGGGGAACTTGGCTTCGCGCGAATCAAGCGAAGCCGTGGGAGGTACGGCCTGGTCTATGAAACCGAAGCATGAAGACCCAAGGGAATCAGGCCAGCAGAAAGTAGCGTTATGGTTGCGGGCCATCGTTGGGGCGGAGCATCTTGACGCCCTGAGCGAGGAAAAACACTTCAGTACAGTAGCCAGACGATTACCGTTCCCCATGTCGTGATCAGAATATGCCCGAACGCCACTGTGCCAGAGTAGCCGATCACAGCGACAGGGCTCTCGGACTTGTCCTGAACCGCGGCAAGGCCAGCAGTCATGGTTTGCACCCCGGCCAGTGCGCCTAGCAACAACAGCGGCTCAAGATTCAGAAGGTATCGGCCCACCAGTAATCCAACGAAAAGTGGAACCATTGTTACGACGATCCCCGCTAGGAAGATCGTCAGGCCGACTTCTTGAAGGGCGTCCATGAAAAGCGGACCTGCCTTCAGCCCGATCATGGCAACAAACCCGGCCAGCCCAATAGACTTCATGAACTCCAGGGACCCGTGTGATATGCGACCGAACAAGGGCTTTCCGGAATTCCGCCAGCCCACAAGGAGCCCTAGAACCAATGTCCCGACACTGCTTCCAATGGCGATATGCATGCCGCCAATAGGCAGTACGAGCGACGTTCCCACCAGGGCACCCAAGAATATTCCAAAGCCCAATGCGACAAAGTCCGTGGAATCCAT
>Ga0307412_10000483_pt1 | contig 23799 bp, 25 predicted proteins | sample DK1Cmetagenome_3_FD_203823 | JGI IMG/M metagenome (GOLD analysis project Ga0307412, IMG submission 203823) | Maize rhizosphere microbial communities from greenhouse at UC Davis, California, United States - DK15-C-1 | ecosystem: Host-associated > Plants > Roots > Rhizosphere > Soil | place: USA...
TCGGCGGCTCGCACCTCTGGCGGGTGTCGCCCGCCCCCCAGGCAACGCGCAACGATGCGGTGCGCGAGAGCGTCGAGTCCTGCCCTGCCGAGGCGCTGTTCGACGAGCGCCGCCGCGCCGTGCTGGCCGTGCTCGGCTTTGCGCCCGACGAGCCGACCGTGACCGGCGGCAATGGTCAGGAAGGCGGCGTCGCCGCGCTCTTCCTCCGGCTGATCGACCTGCCCGACGCGGTCGTAATGGAAATCCTGACCATCGTCATGGGCGAGACACTGGCAAGCGGCAGCGCCGTCGTCGCCACCTTGGGTGCGCATCTCGGCGTCGACATGGCCGACTGGTGGGAGGCGGACGCCGCCTTCTTCGACCTGATCCGCGATTGCGAGGTGCTCCTCCGGATCGTTGGCGAGGTGGCAGGCGAGAAGGTCGCCGGGGCCAACGCGGCCGAGAAGACCAAGGTCTTGAAGCGCATCATTCGCGATCATCTGGACGGGGCCGAGGGACGTCGAAAGGTTGAGCGCTGGGTGCCGAGATGGCTGGGCTTTCCGGCGTCCGCCTACACCAGCCGAGGCGGGAGCGACGCCGTTGGTGCGCGGGATACGGCCGAGTCCGTGCAGGCCCCCGAGCCGGATCCCGACACCGCGACTGCACCGCTGCAGCAGGCCGCGTGACTGGAGGTGGGTGGGCTTCGGTCCGCCCGCAGCCGATCCCGAAATTTCGGCCGCGTGGCGTCGCCCGAGGGGGCGCAACGCGGCATTTTTGCATCGTGCCGTGTTCCGGGCGTAGTCTTCCGAAGAGCTTCACGGAGGGAACAGCGCGCATGCAAACCACCGCGATCGTCTGCGAAGTGCGATATCGGCTCGATCCCGAACGGCTCGCGGAATTCGAGGACTATGGCCGCGCCTGGGTGCGCCTGATCGAGCGGTTCGGCGGGACCCATTACGGCTTCTTCCTGCCGCGTGAGGCGCCCCAGCGACACGACGATCAGTTTCCCGGGCAAGGGGCGGCAGGGCGATGGCGACATTGCCGTCGCGCTGTTCGGCTTTCCCGACGACGCGGCCTATCGCCGCTATCGCACCGAACTGCCGCGCGATCCCGAAGCCGCCGAGGTCATCGCGCGCTTCGCCGAACCGCCCTTCGAAAGCTATGAGCGCCTCTTCCTCCGGCCGCTTTCGGGCGCATTGTAAGCACCGAGCGCGGGGCGGTCAGAGCGTCTTCGCCAGGGGCAGCACGACATCGCGCGTCAGCGGCGCGAGCGGCAAATCGGCGGCCTCCGCGATGCCGATCCAGATCGCTTCCGCGATCTCCGCCTGTACCACCGGCGCGTGCCGGACGCGGAGATGGAAGAGCTCCGCCTCGACGATCCTATCGGGCTCGTTGGCGGCCACCGCCGAGAACCGTCCAAGATACTGGGCATCCCTCGCGGGCAGTTCTAGCGCAATCTCCTCGGCCAGTTCGCGCCGGAGCGCGGCCAGGGCGCTTTCGTTTTCCTCGATCTTGCCGCCCGCCTGCATGAACCACCGCGACCCCGCCTTCCGCACGAGCAGCAGCCTTCCGTCCCCGTCGTCGATCAGGGCGGCGGCGATGCGGATCGTCCTGGAAGCTGCGCCTTCCATGCTGTCAGTCGATTGCCGGTTCGGGAAGGGTGCAGACGTCGATCCACGTGGCGCCGACGAGCGCCGCCAACCGATCCGGCGACAGCACGACCGACGTGTTGCGCGAGCCGGCCGCCGGATAGACGACCGCGAACGCCTTGGTGCTTTCATCGCAGTAGATCGGGAGCGCTGCCGGCAATCCGAACGGACAGACGCCGCCGATCGGATGGCTGGTCACTGCCAGCGTCTCGGCAGGATCGAGCATCCGCGGCCGCCCCCCGAGCGCTGCCTTGGTCTTGCGATTGTCGAGGCGCGTGTCGCCGCGTGTCACCAGCAGGACGACCTGGTCCCCCACGCGAAGCGCGAGCGTCTTGGCGATCTGCCCGGGCACGACATCCAGCGCGATCGCGGCTTCGGCAACGGTCGCCGTGCTCTGTTCGACCGTGATGACGGCCAGGTCGGGCGCACGCAGGGCGAGGTCGGCAAGAACGGATTCATGGCTCATCGAGCCTAGCGATAGCCCAGCGATCCGCGATGCCCAATGCGCACGATCGCCACGCATCGCTTTCGATCGTCGGTGGCCTTTAGACGGCGGTCGCGCCGGCCCCTATGGCCTCTCTTCCTGGCAGGTCTGGCGCTGGACGGCCTGGTTCGCGCAACGGCGTCGCCGACTTTCTTCCCCGCCCTGGCGGGCTCCTCGCGGACCAAGAAAGCCGGCTTTGGCCGTCCTTCGCTGGCGCTTCGGCCGCATGGTGCGCGTCGTCCGCCCAGCGCCTGTTCGCCTGCCATCGAGGCCGCATGGGGCGGCATCGAGACACGCATCAGGAGACGTCACCATGGCACAGATCGGCAGCTTCACCCGCGGCGAAAACGGCATCTACACCGGCGAGATCCGCACCCTCACGCTCCGCGTCAAGGCGAGCATCCGCCCCGTCGAACGCGACCACGACAAGGCCCCCGATCACCGCGTCAACGCCGGCGGCGTCGAATTCGGCGCGGGCTGGACCAAGGCGGCGCGCGAGACCGGCGCGGAATATCTGAGCCTCAAGCTCGACGATCCGTCCTTCCCCTCGCCGATCTACGCGACCCTGACCCAGGGCGATCATGGTGAGTACAAGCTCATCTGGTCGCGCTGACATCGACCGCCCCTCGCGCAAAAGCGCGGGGGGCTTCGATCCTTGCGGGGGCAGGAGGGTGTCGAACCGATGCAGGTCGATTCCGACACTCCGCAGCCCGCGCTCCGGCAGCCATCCCAGGCGCGAGCGACGGCAGTCCTGCCGCCAGCTCAATGCGACGGGAGTGGCGGATGGACATCGACGACGACATCACGCGTGCGAACCGCGCCAAGCGCGGCTCGCCCTACCTCAACACCGATCAGGCGGCGGCCTATCTCAAGATCTCGACCCGGCTGTTGAAGCAGCTCCGGCGCGACGGGAAAGGACCGACCTTTCGCCGCCACAGTCGGCTGGTCCAGTATCATATCGACGACCTGGGGGCCTGGTCGGACGCCCAGTCGGTACGCGGCGGCGGCCATGGCCCGGCGTGACAAACCGCTCGGCGAGCTGCCGCTGCTCGCCTGGGGCGACCGACATCCTGTGGCCGGACAAGTGCCGCGGCGCTTAGGCTGGCGGGGCGTCGCGATCGGCCTCGGCACCGGCCTGCTGGTACTGACCATTGCCGCGCCTCCGACCCCGCGTCTGGTCTGGAACGCGAGCGCCAGCGCGCCGATCGGACTTTATGCGGTGCGCCCCGGCGCATCGATACAGGCCGGCGACATGGTGGTCGCCCGGCTGCCGGATGGGTGGCGGGCGCTCGCTGCCCGACGCCGCTATCTGCCCGCCAATGTGCCGCTGGTGAAGCAGGTCGCGGCGGTGGCGGGCGACCAGGTCTGTGCCGTCGGTGCCCATGTCCGGGTCAATGGCAGGCGCATCGCCGAGCGCCGCAGCGCCGATGCCGCCCGACGACCTTTGCCCTGGTGGCGCGGCTGCATCCGGCTGCGCGAGGGCCAGTTCTTCCTGCTGATGCCGGGCAATCCGGCGTCGTTCGACGGCCGCTATTTCGGCCCGACCGAGGGCGCGCAGGTGGTCGGGAAGGCGACGTTGCTATGGCGGCGCTGAGGCTATTACATGCTGTGGTTCTGCTGGCACTCGCCACGCCGGCACGCGCCGACGCCGTGGAGCAGTGGCGCCCGTTGATCGCCGAAGCGTCGATCCGGTTTGGCATCCCGGCGCCCTGGATCGAGCGGGTGATTATGGCCGAGAGCGGCGGGCGGACCATGCACGGTGGCCGACCGATCCGCAGCCGGGCGGGCGCCATCGGGCTGATGCAGCTGATGCCCGCCACCTGGGCAGAGATGCGCACGCGGCTGGCCCTGGGCAACAATCCCGACGATCCCCGCGACAACATCCTTGCGGGCACCCTCTACCTGCGCCTGATGTATGATCGCTTCGGCTATCCCGGCTTGTTCGGCGCCTATAATGCCGGGCCGGGGGCCTATATGGCGTACCTGGCAGGCAGGCGCGCGCTGCCCCGCGAAACCCTCGTCTATCTGGCGGCGGTCACCGGCCAGGCGGTGCTGGTGCGTTCGCCCAACCGCAAAGCCGCCCTGCGACTTGAACTGTTCGTGGTGCGGCGGGAGGGGGCCGTCCCCCCTTTCCCGGAGCGGAAGGACATGGCCCCGAGCATGCTTTTCGCAGTCCGAAAGCGCGTCCCGTGATGGGGAGCGGGGGAGGGGCTCGTCTCGAAAGTCCGAGCATGACGGGTGGCGAAGCGGCTATCAAGGCCCGCGGGTGCCCCCCAATTTTCTTCGAAAATCGGTTCCCCCCGCGTCCGCTTCGCGGCGCTTCCGCTGGCGCTCCAGCGGCCCTGACAGCCACTCCGCCACCCGTCTTCGAGGCGATGTTCTCGATCAGGAGAACAGAAGCGAAGGAGACGGTCATGGCGATGGTGCAACCGATTTCGGCAGCGTCGGGCGCTGCCCAGGATCGCGTGATGGCGGCGCTGGTTGCGGGGCTGGAGCGCGAGTTCGGCCACGATGCCGGCGAGGCGCTGGCGCATCGGTTCCTGGACGCAGAGGAGGCCGAGTTTCTCTGGGAAGCCCGTGACCAGGAGCGCTGGATCGGGTCGTATGAAGGCGCGGACAGCGAGACTGGTGGCGAGCTGGATCGGGTCCGGATCGTCGGGCGGCTGGCAGGCCGCTGGTACGTCGCGGTGATGATCATCGATGGCGACGGACACCCGCACGGGATGCTTGGCAAGCGCAGCTTCGGGCACCGACGCGGGGCCATGACGGCGTTCGCGGATGCCTGAGCGTCTGGCCAACGTACGCCGGGATGCGGTGCCACATCAGCATCGTGTCCCGGCTTTTTTGTCGTGCCGATATGGGCGGGGCAGGGTGCTGGAAGAGGGAGGAAAGGGGAAACAAGATAAAGGCAGGGTCTCGCGACACCTGCCAAGCGATTGTCTGCACATCATTTTTCCGAGAGGTCGCGATGCCGTGACGCGAGACTGGGGAGAGAGAAATGGCGGAAATCCGCCGTTCCTCGGCCCAATGCGCGAGATCTTGCGAGGCCGCCATGCCTCGACGACTTCCCCCAGGCTGGGCAGGCAACGCGGCAAGGATGGCAAGACCGTCGTCCGCTATGGCGGTCGCATTGCCGCGGCGGCGCGGCTCGCCGGTACCAAAACAGGCGTACGGTCGCGGCGCTTCGACGGCAGCCGGATCGGGCGCGGCGCGAGCATCGGGCGGCTGCTCTCCAGCCGGGACCGTTTGGGTGGGTTTCGCGCCCGTCGCGCGGTGGTCAAGGCGAGCCTCATTCCCTTGGCCGGCAAGGGCGGCGAGGCAGCCCGCGCGCATATGCGCTACATCCAGCGCGACGGGGTTACCCGCGAGGGGCTGCCCGGCGAGCTCTACGGCCCGGAAACCGACTGCGCGGACGGCAAGGAGTTTCTGCAGCGGACAGCGGGCGATCGCCACCAGTTCCGCTTCATCGTTTCGGCCGAGGACGGTGCCGAATATCCAGACCTCAAGCCCTATGTCCGGCGGCTGATGGCGCAGGTCGAGCAGGACCTCGGCACGAGGCTCGACTGGGTCGCCGTCGATCACTTCAACACCGAGCATCCGCACACCCACATCATGCTGCGCGGCGTCGACGATCGCGGTGACAATCTGATCATCGCGCGGGAGTATATCGCCCACGGGCTGCGCGAGCGCGCGTCCGAACTCGTCACGCTCGACCTCGGGCCGCGCACGGACCAGGAGATCGAAGCCCGCCTCCGCCACGATGTCGACCAGGAGCGGCTGACCGCGATCGACCGGCGGCTGCTCCGGCGCATGGACGCCGACCGGGCGGTATCGGCCGCCGACAACGATTCCTTCCAGCAGGCCGTGGCCGCGGGACGGTTGCGGAAGCTCAAGGCCATGGCTCTGGCGGAGGACATTGGCGGCGGGCGCTACCGGGTTGCCGAAGGCCTCGAGGCCACGCTCCGCCAGATGGGCGAGCGGGGCGACATCATCCGCCTGATGCAGCGTGAGCTCACCGCCCGGCGGCTGGACCGTGCCGGGGTCGAGCAGGTGGTTGAGACCGAGCTTCGCGAACCCCTGGTCGGTCGGCTGATCCAGCGCGGCTTTTCCGACGAGCACCGCGACCGGCATTACCTGCTGGTCGACGGCATCGACGGTCGGGTGCACTATGTCGACATCGGGCGCGGGGAGGCGACCCCGTCGATTACGGATGGCGCGACCGTTCGGCTCGAGCCCTGCGCGCTGGGCGTGACCGACGCCGATCGCACGGTCGACGCCGTGGCGCGGGCCAATGGCGGCCGCTACTCGATCGACCTCCATCTACGTCACGACGCCAGCGCCAGTCAGGCCTATGCAACAGCGCATGTTCGGCGCCTGGAAGCGATGCGGCGGGCGGGCGCCGGGCCTGAGAGGCAGGCCGACGGCAGCTGGACCATTCCAGAGGATCATCTGGATCGGGCCGAAGCATTTGCGCGACGGCAGCAGCGGGAGCGACCGGTTGCGTTGACCATCCTGTCGTCCCGGGCGGTCAGCGAACTGGTCGAAATCGAGGCGCCGAGTTGGCTCGATCGCGAACTGGCATCAGACACGAAGACGGCGGCGCGGGACGCGGGCTTTGGGCGCGAAATTGGCAGCGCGCTTGCGGCGCGGCGGCAATGGCTCATTGAGCAGCAACTGGCGGATGGCGACGGAGAGGCAATTCGCTTTCGGCGTGGCGCGCTGGAGGAGCTCAGCAGGCGAGAGCTACGCGATGCTGGATCTAGGCTGGCCCAGGAGGTGGGCAAGCCTTTCGCACCTTCCCGCAACGGCGATCGGATCGAAGGCATAATCGCCAAGCGTGTGGATCTCGACAGCGGCCCGCATGCCCTTGTTGCGCGATCGCGAGATTTCACGCTGGTACCGTGGCGGGATGTGCTGGAGCGTAACTTGGGCAAACCGGCCTCGGCTATCATGCGGGCGGAAGGTATCGATTGGCGATTTGGGAGAGGCCGGGCGGGGCCAAGCATATCTTGAACCGCTCATCAGTGAGCATTTTTTATTGCGCCGGGCGTGATTACGATCGAGAGCGCTGCGCGCAGACTGCGCTTCTACCCTTGCCCGCTTTTACGGCATCATGATCGGTCCGGTTGTGGAACTTTCCTGCCGTTTTTCGGCAAGAGACGAGGACGGCGGCTTCCGTCAGATCACGTCGTTTGAGGATCGAAGAGGTACCCAATTGCTCATTCCGAGCTTGAGGATCAAAGCGCAGACTGGCTCGGACGTGAGTTAGGGAATCACCCTATGAAAGCGCAATTGCCCGGACCGGGCAACCGCGGAAGTCCGCCATAGAACCTGCTTGGCAGTGCAAATGTAGCCCGAACATGACCTCGAAAACATTGCGGCCCGCATAGCCGCTGCCGAGCGCAACACCGGTGATACGATCACCGCGCGAGCAGGAGCAGCCACGCCTTCCGCGCTCCCTTCGCGTGGAAACTGCCCATGCCAGATGTCTCCTTCCTCAACTAACCTTCGAGGGATGCGCGATGATGGTGGCCTGCTGGCAGGCCTTTGCCTGCTTGCCACCCCGATCGTCACCGGCGCGCTGGGCGCGCTGATGGCCTTCGCCACCTCGCCTTTGTGTGCGGGCTATGCGCGGCTCGCGCTTGCGCTGTTCGGCCTCAGCCCGGCCGAGGACCAGCAGGTCGCGGGACTGATCATGTGGGTGTCGGGCGGTCTGGTCCACCTCGTCGCCGCGCTGTTCCTATCCCGCACGCTGATCGAACCGACAAGGACCGCCAATGCCGTCTGAGCTGCGCTTCGTCTACGGGAGGACCGCGCTTGTCGCTCTGGCCGGCGTCGTATCGGTCGCCGGCATTTATTGTCAGGATTCCGCGCAGGCCTGCACCCAGGCGGAAGCCATGACCGGCGGCAGCGCCGAGGCCGGCAAGGCGGCGATCGCGCGATACAATTGGGGCGCCTGCCACCGCATTCCCGCCGACGGCCCGGCAACCGACGTCGCCGGGCCCGCGCTGAACGGCATCGCCACCCGCAGTTTCGTCGCCGGCGTGCTGCCGAACGATCCGACTAGTCTCGAACGCTGGATCCAGCACCCGCAGGACGTCCTCCCCGGAAACGGCATGCCCGAACAGGGCGTTCGCCCGCACGAAGCGCGCGACATCGCAGCCTATCTCTACACGCTGCGCCGCTAACGACGGTCGGCGCACGCGACGCGGCAACCAAGCCGTACGACAACACGTTCCCTGATGATGCACAGAAACTCTCCAGCGACGCCCAAACGCAGCCGCACGATCCGCATCGCTGCCATCGGGGTGGCCGCCGCCGGTACCGCGCTGTTCCATCATCTCGCGAGCTGGCGCGCCGAAGCACGGCACCCGCCGCAGGGGCGCTTCATCGATGTCGATGGCGTCCGGCTTCACGTCGTAGACCGCGGAGCCGGCAACACGGTGCTGCTGCTCCACGGGAACGGCGTGTCGCTCGACGACTTCATCGCCAGCGGCGTGCTCGATCGCCTGGCGATGACCTACCGCGTCATCGCCATCGACCGGCCGGGCTTCGGTCATAGCAGCCGCCCCCGCGGCCGGGTGTGGACACCCGCGGCGCAGGCTGCGCTCTTCGCCAAGGTGATGGACGCGCTCGACGTCGATTCCGCGGTCGTCGTGGGGCATAGCTGGGGCGCGATGGTCGCGCTGGCGCTGGCGCTCGACCACCCGGAGAAGGTGGCGGGGCTGGTCCTGATGTCGGGCTATTACTACCCGACCGTCCGAGGCGATGTGGCCCCCGCAGGTCTGGCGGCGTTGCCGCTGGCCGGCGATGTCATCGCGCACACCGTGTCGCCACTGATCGCCGCAGCGACGGGCCCGGCCGTGGTCGCCGCGAGCTTCGCACCCGCGCCGGTGTCGCCGAAGTTCGATCGCTTTCCCAAGGCGCTGGCCCTGCGACCCTCCCCGTTACGCGCCGCTTCCGCCGAGGCCGCGATGATGGTGCCTGCCGCCGCCAGCCTCTCACGTCGATATAACGAGCTCGCCATGCCGATCGCGATCCTTGCCGGCACCGGCGATGGGATCGCCTGGCCCTCGCGCCATGCCGAGCGCCTCGCCCAAGTACTGCCTGCCGCCATCCTCCACCTGATCGAAGGCCAGGGGCACCTCTTCCACTATGCCGAACCCGGCACCGTGGCCGACGCGGTACGCGCGGTCGAACGCGGCTAACCCGCGCCCATCAGGGTCGGAATCTCCCCCGCCAGCTCGCGGCCGAGGAACCCGATCGGCCCGACGCGTTCGGCCAGCCGCCGCCCCGCTTCGCCGTGCAGCCACACGCCCCAGGCGGTTGCGACCAGGGGATCGGCGCCGCGCGACAGCAGCCCGCCGATCGCGCCCGCCAGAACGTCGCCCGATCCGCCCGTCGCCAGGCCGGGACCGCCCCCCGGATACCGGAGCACCGTCCCGTCAGGCGTGGCGACATGCGTCTCCGGCCCCTTCAGCGCCACCACCGCATCGAACCGTGTCGCGGCTGCCCGGGCGATGTCCGCGGGAGCACGGGCGATCCGTTCCGGCTCGACGTCCATCAACGCTGCCATCTCGCCCGGATGCGGCGTTAGCACGGTGCCACCGGCGCGCCCCGCGATCGCTGCGTCGCGCTCCCCCGCCTCGGCCAGAATCGCCGCGTCTAGCAGCAGCGTGGGTGCCGATCCCGTCGCCGCCAGCACCGCGTCCAGCAACGGCCCCGCATCGGCATCGGCACCCGTGCCGGGCCCCAGAACCAGCGTGTCGCATCGATCCAGTAGCCCGGCGAGTTCGCTGCCTGCCGCGCCGCCAAGCTCGCCCGCTGCATTCGCCGGCAGCTCGAAGACCGCCGCCTCCGGCATCGCCAGCCCCAGCCCCAGCGCCGCGCGCTCCACCGTCGCGAGCAGGACCTTGCCGGCGCCTGCGCGCAGCGCGGCCTCGCCGGTCAGCCGCAGTGCGCCGGGCACCTGCTCCGATCCGCCGACGATCAGCACGCGGCCGCGTGCGTTCTTGTCGGTGGCACCGTCGCACGGCGGCAGCGGGTTGGCGGACAACCAGGCGCGATCCAGCGGGGTCATGCGCGCGCGCCGACCATTGCATCGGGCGCCGCCGTTACCGTCGCCGCCGCATCGTCTTCCATGGGCGCGGTGACATTGTAGCGGACGAGCTGCAATCCCTTGTCGTCACAGACATATTCGGTGACCGAACAATTGGCGACATCGCCTTCGCGATCGATCGCGAGGATCTCCGCCTCGTTCATCCCCTCGAGGATATAGCGCATGCACAGCACCACCACCTGGTGCGCGACGATCATCACCTGCTGTCCGGCATAGTGCAGCGAGACGGTATCGAGCAGCGAGCGCAGTCGCAGGATCACGTCGCACCAGCTCTCGCCGCCGGGCGGCCGATGGTAGAATTTGCCGAGCAGCCGCCGGAATTCGGCCTGGTCGGGAATCTGCGCCGCGATTCCCGCGGTGGTGAGCCCGTCGAGGATGCCGAACTCCTTCTCGCGCAGCCGCTCGTCCGCACAGAGCGTCGCGCCCCTCGCGGCGCCGCCGGCGTCGCGGAACAGCCGCGCCGTCGCATGGGCGCGGGCATAGGGGCTGCACAGGATCGCGTCGGGCGCGCCGTGCCCCTCTCCTGCCGCGAACCACCGCCCGAGCGCCTGCGACTGGCGCTCGCCCAGCGCCGACAGCGGCACATCGACGTCGCGTTGGTCGAGAGCGATCCGCTCCGCCCCGGCGACATGCGCCGCATCGCGCGCGACATTGCCGGCGCTCTGGCCATGGCGGATCAGCCAAAGTCGGGCCGGCCAACGGGAAGCAACTGAAGTCATGGGAAATAAATGCAGCCCGCGCGCGCTCGTTCCCGACGCGCGCGTCGTCCCGTCACAGCACTCTCCGCTGGCGAGCATCGTTTCCGATTCGAGTACGCTGAACGGCACGCCCGCTCCGGTCAGCGCTGCCCTTCCTCCCCGATTGGACAACGCGAGCGTGGCGTCGAGGCGACCCGCTCTCTGGCCGTTCTGAAGCGCGGATGACCGCATCGTGATTGACCCGGGGTCCCAAAGCGCCAATGCGGGCAGTCCCTCGTGCTGGCCCGTCTTCTTGCCACGCCAACAAAGTAGCTTGATGTGCGGTTAGCCCTCCCCTTCGGACTTGCGCCTCAGGACATGGCCATCGACCTCGGCACGGTGAACACCCTCGTGTTCGTTGCCGGGCGCGGTATCGTTCTGAATGAGCCCTCCGTCGTGGCGCTGGAAACGCGTCACGGTATTCGAAAGGTGATCGCGGTCGGTGCTGGCGCGAAGCTGATGATGGGCAAGACGCCGGAAAATGTCGAGACGGTTCGCCCGTTGCGCGACGGCGTCATTGCCGACATTGACGTTGCCGAGCAGATGATCAAGCACTTCATCAAGAAGGTGCACGGACGATCGAGCCGCTTTCAGCAACGGCCCAGGATGGTGATCTGCGTGCCTGCCCGGTCAACTCAGGTGGAGCGCCGTGCCATTCGCCAGGCCGCGCTGAGTGCGGGCGCCGCGCAGGTACAGCTTATCGAGGAGTCGCTCGCTGCAGCGATCGGCGCGGGGTTACCGATCACGGCGCCCATCGGTTTCATGGTCGTGGACATTGGCGGCGGTACGACGGAAGTTGCGGTACTCTCGCTCGGGGGCCTTACCTACAGCAATTCGGTGCGGGTCGGGGGTGACAGGCTTGACGACGCGATCGCCTCTCATATCCGGCGCAAGCACAACCTGATGATCGGCGAGGCCACGGCGGAGCGGATCAAGCACGAGATCGGCGCTGCCTCAGGGCCCCAGGAAACCCTCGAGACGCGAATGCTCATCCGGGGGCGTGACCTGGTCGATGGGATCCCGAAAGAGATCAGCATCAGCCAGTCCGAAATCGTCGAAGCTTTGACGGATCTCGTCGGGCAGATTGTCGGGGTCGTGATGAAGGCGCTGGAGCAGATGCAGCCGGAGCTTGCGGCGGACATTGTTGAGCAGGGCATCGTGATGACCGGCGGTGGATCGCTCCTGCGACGCCTCGACGAGGTTCTGGCACGCGCAACCGGCTTGCCCGTGATCGTGGCGGACGCGCCACTGATGTGCGTGGCGCTTGGCGCAGGCCGCGTGCTCGAAGATAACACGTTCTTCGGCGTCCTCAGCGCCACTTGAGAGGACGGCGAGGAGGCCCAGCCTGGCATCCCGGTTTCTCGAACAATTGGTCCATCGAAAGGCGGCATCTAGGCACCCTAGGGCGTCTCGAAGGCGCGCAACCACCCCGCCTTCGCGAGCAGTTCGACGGCATCGTCGATGCGACGTGGCGCGGCCGCATGCAGATGCTCGTGATCGTCACCGATCAGCGCGCGCATTTGCTGCGGGACAAACACCATGTCGATGAACCGCTTTTCCGGGTCCCAGCGTCGGCCATCCGTTCCTGTCGGCGGCAAAGGCGGAGTCGGCAGGCTTCCGGCCCAGCCGGGCCGTCTTGCCGATAGGGCTGCGTTTGGAGAACGCCTTGGTTGCTTCCCCGTTTGGCCACATCCTTCTATCGCTATCCAATGGATGTAGCTGGCTTTGACCTGAACCTGTTGAAGGCATTCGATGCCCTCTACGCGGAACGCCACGTTACCCGTGCGGGTCAGCGCATCGGCCTGAGCCAGCCGGCGATGAGCGGTGCGCTCACCCGGCTGCGCGAGGTTTTCGACGACGAATTGTTTGTCCGGTCGCCGACAGGGATGCAGCCGACCCCGCGCGCCGATGATCTCGCGAGCCCGATCTCATCTTCGCTCCGCCTCATGCGATCCATCCTGCAGGAGGATGGATTCGATCCCGCGACGGCCGATCATATTGTCACGATCGCGATGACCGACTATGCGGCGTTCGTCTTGCTGCCGCCGCTGATGCGCCGCCTAGCGGTTGCAGCGCCTCGTCTCGATGTGCGGGTCCGCGGCATTTTTGGCAAAGACGAAGTCCTCGACCTTCTCGACAGTGGCGATGCAAGCCTCGCAGTCAGCGTTCCCGTCGACGCCTCTGCGCGCATCCTCACGCGTCCGCTGCTTCGGGAAGGTTTCGCATGCATCTCGCGGCCTGGGCACCCCGCATTTGCGGAAGGCGCCGACATCGAGGCGTTTGCGGCAGCTTCTCATCTGCTGGTATCGCCCGAGGGTGATCGTGCGGGGTTGGTCGACCGCAAGCTGGCGTCGCTTGGTCTCGCACGCCGCGTCGTGTTGAGCCTGCCCCAGTTCCTTGTCGCACCGTTCGTCGTCGCCGATACCGATGTGATCGCGACGCTCGCCTCCCGTGTTGCCCGGCGGTTCGCTGCGGCAAATCTGGGCGTCACCGTACATGCGCCGCCAATCGCGCTGTCCGACTGGCCGCTTGCGATGATGTGGCATCGTCGGGTGGATGATCATTCCGCCACGGTCTGGCTGCGCAACTGCATCGCCGAGATCGCAGCGTCGGCCTGACGCCATTGGCTTAGCCGATGACAGCCTATCACTTTTCGCGATTTCACCTGGGGTCGCCGTTCCGCTCTACGTGGCGGCACAGAAGCAATGAGGTGCTGACATGCGAGTATTGGTAACGGGCGCAACGGGATTGATCGGCGGCGCGGTAGCGCGTCGGTTCGCGGCGGCGGGCCACGATGTCGTGGGGCTTGCGCGTTCGGACGCAAGCGCGGTCAAGCTGACCGACATGGGCTATCAGACAATCCACGGCGATCTGGAGGACGCGGCCAGCATCGCCAACGCCGTTCGGGCGGTCGACGCGGTCGTTCATGCCGCATCGCCGAACGACCAGAATAGCGCGGCCTACGACGAAGCGGCAACCCGCGCGATCATCGCTGCGCTGCGCGGCACGTCCAAGCGCTTTCTCTATACGAGCGGCTGTTTCCTATACGGCGCCACCGGCGACGCGCCCGCTACCGAAAGGAGCCCGCTGAATCCGCTCGAGCTCGTACGCTTTCGCCAGGCGCTCGAAGAAGAAATCCTGGGCGCCGCAGCTGATGGCGTTCACTCGATCGTCATTCGTCCGGCCTGGGTCTATGGCAATCACGCCTGGACCACGATGATGATGTATGGCTCGGCGCAGCAGCAGGGCGCGGCGCGTTACGTTGGCAAGGGGCAGAACCGCTGGACGTGCGTCCATGCCGATGATCTCGCGGAGCTTTATCTGCTTGCGCTCGAAAAGGCGCCGGCGGCATCGATCTTCAATGGTGCCCACGGCGCCCCCATGACGCTGATCGAAATTGCACGCGCCGCCAGCGAGGGAGCGGGGGCAGGGGGCCGGGTAGCGGAATGGCCTCTGGAGGAGGCACGACAGGCGCTCGGGGGCCTCGCGGACGCGATCGCGTGCGATCAAGTGATTTCGGGCGAACGCGCCGAAAAGGAGCTTGGCTGGCGTCCATCGCGACACTCGATCGTCGATGAGCTACGCTCCTACGCTCCACCAGCAGCCTAGCCGCAAGCTGTCTCGACGATCGAGAGACAGGCGCGGTGATCATCGCCGACAATGCAGATCATTGCCCGGAGTATCTCGAGCATGTCGGCGATCCTGACAACGGCTATGTCTCCATGGCGTTCACCGATGAAGTCGAGTTCAGCATCCGCTTGGCTTGAAATCGGAAGCGCACGGCCCGGGCAGGCGTGTACCGTGCGCTTCCGCGAATGCTCGCGCGTGAACCGTCGTCGCCGTGGAAAAATGCACGGATGACCGTTATAGGGAGCGCTGGCCCAACAACGGAGCTGATATCGTGGAAGGCGGTTTCCTGGGTTCCTATGGAGAGGCAAGCGCTCATTCGTTCCATCAAGCTTTCGCCGATCGCTTCCATTGTCACGGACCCGACGCAGCGCGACAATCCGATCGTTGCCGTGAACGATGCTTTCGAACAGCTCACAGGCTATGACGAAGCGGAACTTATCGGCCGCAACTGCCGCATTCTTGCTGGGCCAGGCACGGAACGATCGCATTCGGCGGCGATGAGCCGTGCCATTGCCTCCGCAACGCCGATCGTCGTCGAGTTGACGAACTACCGCAAGGACGGGAGTAGTTTCCTCAATGCCGTGATGATCGCTCCCGTGTTCGACGCGGCGGGTGAAGTTGCCCATTTTGTCGGGACGCAAATGGAAGTCGACATGCGGTCGGCGGATCTTGTGCAGGAAAATGCCGCCAAGCGCCTCGAACAACTCACGCCCCGGCAGCAGGCGGTGCTTCGGCTCATGGCCAGCGGTATGCGCAACCGACAGATCGGTGAAACGCTCGGTCTGGCCGAGAAGACCATCAAGATGCACCGGAGCGCGCTCGTCCGGCGACTGGGCGTTGCGACTGCCGGTGAGGCCATGCGGCTCGCGATCAAAGCGGGCTTCTAGGCCATGTTAACCCCAAGATTGCCGTTTGCCGACGATTCCTATTGCACCGGCCTCGTCGCATAGTATGGACTTTGGTCTGTGGTGAAGAGTCCGGGGGGGCTTAGCACAGGATCAGGTTTTGCATTTACCCGACGCCAAGCCGCAAACCTCCGCAGAAACCTTCCAGCTGCTCGTCGATGCGGTCACCGATTATGCCCTGTACATGCTGGATCCGGACGGTCGTATCGTGACCTGGAATAGCGGCGCCGCGCGCTTTAAGGGCTATGCCGCGCACGAGATCATCGGCCAGCATTTCAGCCGCTTCTTCACACTGGAGGATCAAGCAGATCACCTGCCGGCAATGGCCCTCGCAACGGCCGCGCGGGAGGGCCGCTTCGAAGCGGAAGGATGGCGGGTTCGCAAGGATGGCACCCGCTTCTGGGCCCACGCCATTCTCGACGCGATCCGTAGCGAGCAGGGAGCCCTGCTGGGCTTTGCCAAGATTACCCGCGATATCACCGAGAAGCGCAAACTCGAGCAAGCGACATACGAGAGCGCGCTGCAACTCAAGATGCTCGTTCAGGGCGTGAGCGACTATGCGATCTACATGCTCGACAAGGAAGGCAAGATCACCAGCTGGAACTCGGGGGCTCAAGCCATCAAGGGCTATACCGAGGCAGAAGTGCTGGGGCAGCATTTCTCGCTGTTCTACACGGCCCCCGACAGGGCCCGAGGCGCGCCGGGTATCGCACTGCGGACCGCACTGGAGCAGGGCAAGTTCGAGGCGGAGGCGGAGCGGGTACGCAAGGACGGCTCGCTGTTCTGGGCGCATGTTCTGATCGATCCGATCTATACCGAAGCCGGCGAGCATGTCGGCTTTGCTAAGATCACGCGCGACGTAACCGAGAAGAAGCAGGGCGAGGAGGAGTTGCGCCGAACGCAGGAGGCGCTGCTCCAGTCGCAAAAGCTGCAAGCGCTCGGCGAACTTGCCGGCGGAATCGCGCACGATTTCAACAATCTGATGACCGTCATGCGAGGCTCGGCCGACTTCCTCTTGAAACAGCCCGATTTGCCCGCGGAGAAGCGGACGCGCTATCTGAACGTTATGCTGGAAACCGCGGAACGGGCGACGAGCCTGACTTCCCAGTTGCTCGCATTCGCCCGACGCCAGCCGCTCGAGCCTGAAGTAATCGATTTGAGCTTGCGGCTCGATGCAATGGGCGAGATGCTGCAGCGGACCCTGGGGAGCCTCTACGAGCTCAAGCTCGATCTCGCACCAGCGCTCTGGGCGGTGGAAATCGACCCTACAGGATTGGAAGCTGCGCTGCTGAACGCGGTCGTGAACGCACGCGACGCGATGCCCTCTGGCGGCACCATCACGATCTCCACGCGCAACCGTGCCCGCCAAGACGGCGAGGGCGTCCTGCTTTCGATTCGAGATACTGGCGATGGCATCCCGCCGGAGACGTTGAAGCGCGTATTTGAACCGTTTTTCACAACCAAGCCCACCGGCAAGGGCACTGGCCTAGGGCTCTCGCAAATCCATGGTTATGCGATCCAATCCGGAGGATCCGCTCGTATTGACTCCCAGGTCGGCAAGGGCACGGTGGTGGAACTCTGGATCCCAAGGACAACGAAACAGCGGCCGCGCGACAAGGCGCCGGAAACTGATTTGGCCCTTCCGAAAGGGCTGCGGGTGCTACTGGTGGAGGACAGCGAACATGTCCGCTATTTCGGAAACCAGTTGCTGAATGACCTGGGCTGCACGGTATTCGAAGCCCCTGGCGGCCAGGAAGCTTTGGACTTGCTTCTGGAGCAAACCGTGGACGTGGTGTTTTCCGACATCGTCATGCCAGGGATGAACGGGCTGGAACTCGCCAGTGAAGTGAAGCGCTGTTACCCGGCGATACCGGTCCTGCTGGCAAGCGGATATAGCAGCAAACAGTTCATCCCGAAGGACCAACGCGCATTTCCGATCCTTCGCAAGCCGTACAAGCTTGAGACGCTCGCCATGAGCATCAACCAGCTAATGGACGACCGCGATATGGGAGAGTGACTATCCCGCACGCGGTCGATCCAACCGATTCGGCATCCTGAGGAATGTCCGCTTCTGGGCAGCGCTTCCAGGATCCCGAACGGAGGGGACCGAGGCAGTTGCCGCCCGGCTACTAAAGGCGAACCGGAGGCGGATAGGCGCCCTCCCCTCGTTCGCTTCCCGCGAAGCCCACGCCGGGACATTTGCAGCAGCTTGGCAGCTCGACATTCGGATATCGACCCGGGAGGAGCTTGGCGGCCGCGACCCACATGCAACCGTTTGCCTTGCTCGAGGTCGACCACCTTCAGACATCGGTTAACCCCGATTATCGTCTCAAGCTTTGGTATTAGCCCCCCTCATAGGCGCGGGCGGTTATCGTCGCCGTCCAATTGGATCCACGTCGGCGCATGGTCGCTGGTCTTCTTCCATCCGCGCACATGCCGATCTACGCGCGCTTCCACAAGGCTGCCCGCAAGTGCTGGGCTCAGCAGCAGGTGGTCGATGCGCAACCCGGCGTCGCGGGCATAAGCGTTCCGGAAATAGTCCCAGAAGGTGTAGATCGTTGCGTCCGGGTGCAGCGTGCGCAGTGAATCCGTCCAGCCTTGCGCCAGCAACCTTGCATGTTGGGCTCGAACCTCGGGCGCGAACATCGCGTCGTCGATCCACCGCTCTGGTTTGTACACGTCCAGCTCGGTGGGCATGACGTTGAAGTCGCCGGCAAGCACCACCGGAAGGCCGCTGGCTATCAGCGTCGCGGCATGCGTGATCAGGCGCTCGAACCAGGCAAGCTTATAGTCGAACTTCGGCCCCGGGCGTGGGTTGCCGTTGGGAAGGTAGAGCCCCGCGACGAGAATGCCATTCACGGCGGCCTCGATATAGCGGCTCTGGGAAGGATCCGGGTCGTCCGGCAAACCGCGCCGCGTCTCGTGGATCTCGCCCACGCGACTCAAAATCGCGACGCCGTTCCAGCTCTTTTGCCCATGCCAGAGGGCGTCGTAGCCGAGGTCGCGAATTGGGCCCTCGGGGAATTTCTCCTGCGGCGCCTTCAGTTCCTGGAGGCAGACAATGTCGGGCGCTTCCTCCTCCAGCCAGCGTAGGAGAATCGGCAGTCGGCCGTTCACGCCGTTCACATTGTAGGTCGCGATCTTCATCGCCGCTTCGTCTCCCTCAGCTCGCTCCGAGTGCCGGAACGAACGCCGCACCAAATCGATCAGGCAGCACGATACCGCTGCACCTGTCGTGGAGAAGGACGATCAAACCGGTAATCGGAACCGCAGGCTGGGCCATTCCGGCCGCTAACCGGCCAGCCTTCCCGGCCGAAGGCACCGCGCTGCAACGCTATGCGGCCGGGCTGCGCGGCGTGGAAGTGAACTCCTCCTTCTATCGTCCCCACCGGCGATCGACCTGGCAGCGCTGGGGCGAGGGCGTCCCGGACGCCTTCCGCTTCGCCGCCAAGATACCGAAAGAGATCAGCCATGATCGGCGGCTTGTCGATGTGGACGCGCGGCTCGGCCAGTTCCTGGAAGAGGCAAGCGGCCTTGGCGACAAGCTGGCCGTGCTTCTGCTCCAGCTGCCGCCCAGCTTCGCTTTCGACGCCGACCTGCTCTCCGCCTTCGTCACCACCGTGTCCGCGCTGACCGCTGTGCCGATCGCTTGCGAGCCGCGGCACGCGAGCTGGTTCACGCCGGAAGCCGACACGCTGCTCGCTAGCCGGCAGGTCGCGCGCGTTGCCGCCGACCCGGCGCGTGTGCCACAGGCCGCGCTTCCGGGCGGCTGGCGCGGGCTGGCCTACTGGCGGCTGCATGGCTCGCCCGTGATGTACCGATCGGCCTATGGTGACGCGCGCTTGCGGGACGTCGCCGGCGCGATCACGGCCAATGCCGCCGCAAGCCCCTCGGTTTGGTGCATGTTCGACAACACGGCCTCGTCCGCGGCGATGGCGGACGCGCTGCAACTGTCCCACCTGCTCGCCGACGATGCCACCGACCGTGCCTCTGCACGTCCCTCTCCTTGAACGCGCCGGCCCGCCACGCGTTCGTCCCCCTTGCCGCGCTGCGAGGAAGCCTATGACGCCTCACGAAATTGCTCCGATGGAAGCCAGGCTGGTCACCGAACTGCCGGAGGCCGGGGGATGGCAGTTCGAACCCAAATGGGATGGTTTCCGCGCGCTGGTGTTCCGTCGCGGCGGCGCAGTCGAGATCCTGTCAAAATCGGGAAAGCCGCTGCATCGCTACTTCCCCGAGATCGTGACGATGATCGAAGCGCTGGACTGCCAGGACGTCACGCTCGATGGCGAGCTCATCTTGCCGATCGGCGGCATCCTGTCTTTCGACGCGCTTCAGGCACGTCTTCACCCGGCGCCGAGCAGGATCCGGCGCCTTGCCCGGGAGACGCCCGCGCAGCTGATGCTGTTCGACTGTCTTGGGCTGGATGGCCAGGACCTCATCGCCACGCCGCTGCACGAGCGACGGCGTCACCTCGAGGCATTTCATCGCGTGCATGGCGGATCGGCGCTGCTGCTGTCGCACAGCACGCAGGAGATCGAGATCGCGCGATCGTGGCTCGGGCAAGGCGGCGGTGCGCTGGACGGGGTGGTGGCCAAGCAGCTCGATGAACCGTATCGTCCGGGCGAGCGGGCGATGCTCAAGGTGAAGCAGCATCGTTCCGCCGATTGCGTGGTCGGCGGCTTCCGCCGGACCAAGGAAGGAGACGGCGTGGCATCGCTGTTGCTCGGCCTCTACGACGATGCTGGGCTGCTTCATCATGTGGGGTTTACGTCGGGCATCGCTGCGGGAGAGCGGCGACCATTGCTGGCGACACTTGAGCCGCTGGTCGCACCGCCCGGCTTCACCGGCAAGGCCCCGGGGGGGGCCAGTCGCTGGAACAACGGCGCGGAAAGCGCCTGGGAACCGCTGCGGGCCGGACTGGTCGTGGAAGTGCTGTACGACCAGGTGACCGGCGAGCGTTTCCGGCACGGGACGAAGTTGCTGCGCTGGCGCCCAGACAAGGCGCCTACGCAATGCCACATGGAGCAGCTGGTTCATCCGGTGCGGCCCGCCGAGCTCTCCACGTTGAAGCACGCGTGAGGCAGCTGAGACGCAATTTGTAACGCCGACAGGCTTTGCAGCTCTCGCGAGCTAGAATGCTGGCCGGGACCGGCAGGGCAACGGTTGCTGCTCGATCGCCCAGTCGACCCGGGTAAAGCCGTCCGTACGCGCACGCCCGGACAGCTGGCTGGTGGACGATGGGCCATCCAAAACCCGCTCGTCTTTCGTCGAGGCCCTTCGAAAAGGACTGTCACTACCAGCGCAGATGGACGCGGGCATTCGCGGGAATTACGAATTCGCGATGCCCGCTCTTCGTCCTGCTCCTGATCTCTCCACCAGGATCGCTTGTCACGGTAACGCCAGACGTTGACGCCTTGCCGTTGCCGAGCAGCACGAGGTTTGCGGTTCCGGCCGGGTCTCCACCGAGATGAAACGAGAGCGATCGGTCGCTAGTCCGGTCGCTTGCCAGCAGAAACGCATTGCAGGACAGGTCGAACGGCGCCCCCTCGACATGGTGGAAGACGCGGCTCGCGAACACGAACGCGGCGCCTGCGCCATATATCTCCTGCCCGACTTGCCCGGCCTTGTCGCCACCGACGTAGAGATCCTCCACGGGAAACGACAGCTTCCGATCAATATGGCCATTGCGGGGCTTGTCAGAGAGCATCTCGGCCGGCAGCGCATCGGGGTAATAATACCAGGCGCGATCCAGCGCGAATTTGCAAAAGTCGCTCACGATCAACAGCGCTGCCGGATCGAGGTCTGGGCCGCCATCCTTCAGGTACCGTTCGAAGGCGGCGAAGCTGTCAAAGCACTCGTACAGCGCCATGTACGGCCCGTCGTGCAGTGCGCTCACCGCCAGGAAGGTCGGATACTTCGCGCTGTCACCGATTTTCGACGTCCACAGCACGCAGTTGTGAAAAAAGCTCGCCAGATAGACGTAGCTTTGCAGCAGATAGCGTTCCTGATTGGTGATCCGCCAGAGCCGCATGCAGGCCGCGGCGCCCCAGGCCGTCAGGTTAGCCTGATAGTTCAGCTCGAAGCGCATCCCCTCGGCGGCGTCGATCGCCTTGCGCGCCTCGGCCAGATATTTCGGGTCTTCGGTCAACTCGAACGCAACCAGCATGACATATGCGAAGATGCCACCCACGTCGGTCTGGCCAAGACCGGTATCGTCGCGCGCTTCGACGATCACGGAAAAATCGGTGACCTTGTACTGGATCGGCCACTTATAGTTGAAATGGTGCGCTGCCTTGATCGCGAAGCCCAGCGAATCCTCGAACAGACGCCGCGCCCGTGCATCGCCGTCCAGCGCGAGGTTTCCCAGGCCAAGCAGCGGATGATACAGGTACCAGCTGTCCACCGCGTCCTTGTCCTTGTCGGAGCCGACGTTGGGCAGATAGCGGCGGATCGAATGCAACTGGGGGTCGAAGAATCGATCGAGGCCACGAGCAAGGCGCTCCTCCAACGGGCGGGGGCTGCCCAGCCACCGGCCGTAATCGTGGATCGAACTGACGAGCGAGACCTGCACCATCGAGTCCGGATACTCAGACGCGGTGTAGGGGTGGACGTACAGGTTGCCGTAATGGCGGATCGTCGCCTCCGGCGCGTTGGCGAGATCGCGCAGCGTGCGCTCCGCTCGCTCTGGCCAGTCGTGGAATTCCGGATCAGGCTTCTCCAGCAGGCGGTACGCGCTTCCCAGCATCTGGAGGAACAGGCGCCCCGAGTGCGCCTCGTTCGCGGGCGCATCGCGGTGGAAGACAATCAGCGCGTCGGAAAGGCAGACCTCCTCGCCCTTCCGCAGCGGGTTGACCGGAGGCGTACCGCTCTGTGGGGGCGTGGGTGGGAGGTAGCCGAGCTCCGGCCACTCGCCGCCGACCGCGCCGTCGGGCTTGGTATGCGTTGCGTTGTAATAGGCGTTCATCGCCGTCAGGTTCTGGATATAGAGCAACGAGCCCGGCGTCTCGCCGGCAAGATGCCAATAGAGCAGGCCGCCGTTCAGCCCGCGCTGCGCCGCCTCGACCCTGCCTTGGGCGGTCAGTGGATCGTCATCCGGCCCTAGCGGATACAGATCGCGGGGCAGGTGCGGAACGAGCAAATCCTCGGCCGGCGTCAGCCACGTCGTCGCGCGGAGAACGGGCAGCTCGTCTGTGTTGACCGCGAGGCTGACGACATGTCTGCCGATCGCACTGGTGAGCGCGATGCGCATCGTTTCGCCAGCTTTTGGCTTGAGCCGGCGCGCCTTGAGGCCGCCGGGCGCATAGGCCGTACGGATCGCTAGCCGCGCCGCGCCGCGCCGGCTGATCGCCCATAGCGAATCGTGCCCCAAGGCAACCGTCACCTCGCGACCATCGAATTCGAACGTGCCGATCGTGCGCATCCGGCGCTGCTTCAGTTCGCCACGCAGCGCAAGCACGTTCAGGCTCGCGCCCGGAACGGCGAGGTCGTGCAACGATCCAGCGGCCTTGCCCATGAGATATCCCTCTGTGTCCTACACCAGGCGAGCGAACGCGTCCCGAGCACGCGGGTTGCAGCCTGCATCCGCACCCGATTTTCAGATTCAGCCACGCGCACCCGTCGCGGAACTTCGTCGCGAACCGACGCTTTCAGATTCGAACCGACGAGAGATGCCGCATGCCCCGAGAGACCGACGCACATACCGAGCAGCCAACACTCAGCGACAAGAAAGCCGTGATTACCGGCGGCACAACCGGCATAGGACGCGCCGTTGCGGTGCTTCTCGCCAGCTACGGCGTCGACGTCTTCATCTGCGGCCGCGATCCGGACCATCTGGCCGATGCGCTGTCTCGGATCCGGGAAGTTGGAAAGGGCGACGGGATCGCGATCGACCTGAGCGACGCGGACAACGTCACACGCTTTTTTGAAGCCGCCACCACCTATCTCGACGGGCTCGACATCGCGGTCATCAACGCCGCCATCGCTGCCGAGGCGCTGAGCGATACCAGCGAAGCCGATCTACGCTACGCCATCGCGACCGACTTCACTGCCTATCTGCTGAGCGCAAAGGCTGCCGCGGACATCCTGGGCGATCATGGCGACATCGTCTTCATCGGATCCATGAGCGCCTATGTGCTGGGTCCGCAATCGACGATTTATGCCGGCATCAAATACGGCATTCAGGGCTTCTCCGAGGCGCTGCGAAAGGAGCTCGGCCCGAAAGGCATCAAGGTAAGCAATGTTGAGCCCGGCAAGACCGGATCGGATATGCAGCAGCCAGACATACCGCCGGAGA
>Ga0307412_10000484_pt1 | contig 23788 bp, 19 predicted proteins | sample DK1Cmetagenome_3_FD_203823 | JGI IMG/M metagenome (GOLD analysis project Ga0307412, IMG submission 203823) | Maize rhizosphere microbial communities from greenhouse at UC Davis, California, United States - DK15-C-1 | ecosystem: Host-associated > Plants > Roots > Rhizosphere > Soil | place: USA...
AGTCTGATACTGGATTAGGATAAATCTTAATATCCTGTTTTTCTATTAATTGATCCAGCTGTTTATCTCCCAGCTTCACAATCTTCCAGTTTTCTTTTCCTAGTTCCTCTGCGCTGGTTCCTGCCAGAATAATGGAACCATCCCTGTTTAATTTTATATCAGAAAGTCTCTCTTCTCGTTTTCTGGATTCTCCTTTTACATGTTTTCTCCATTGTTCATTGCCATTCTGATCCAAATACAGCATCCAGAAAGTTTCATCATTTGTTTCTATACGACCTTCTGCTTGTGTGTAACCACCTAGAAGGATTCCTTTGGAAGACTTATCATCTGCCGCCTGAAGCACGCTTGTTCCCATCAGAACATCCCTGTTTCCGAAATTGTAGGATTTCTGCCAGATCTCTTCACCTCTTTCGTTTAAAGAAATCAACCATAAATCAGTTCCCTCTTCTATGCCTGCCGTTTTATTTCCTGATCTTTCGGATCTGGATTCGCCACCAATTAAATAGCCTGAGGATGTTAAGGCCAGAGTTCTCAGATGATCATCTCCTTTTCCGCCAAAATTCTTTTCCCATTCTGTTTTTCCGGTTTTATCCAGCTTGATAATCCAGTAATCTCCTTCTCCAAAGTTTTCTGTTTTCTTTGAGCCGCCCAGATTACTCCTGGAATAGATGCCTAGCAAGGCACCACCATCTTTGGTAGGAATTATCTTTTCAACTTCATCCAAACCTTTCCCGCCTAAAATAGACTGAGAGAGTTCTTTTCCATTCTTATCAAATTTTACAACCAAAACATCTTTTGAACCGTAACCTTTAGTTGAGTTTTGAATATTTCCAGCCACAAAGAATCCGAGATCTGTTGCCTGAATAACTGATCTTGCTTCTTCATCAGATGCTGATCCTAAAGTTTTCTGCCAGAGTTCATCTCCGAATTCATTAAGCCTAATCAGCCAAATGTCGGATCCACCTTTGGAATCTTCTTTCTTGTCCAGACCTTTCCCTGAATAGGAAGTCCCGGCCAGAAGAAATCCTCCTTCCTGGGTGGCTATGGAAACGGATAAATAGTCATGATTATTTCCTGAGAAATATTTTTCCCAAACTGCCTCACCTTGTTGGTTAAGCTTGACTAAATGGAAATCGTAACCATTGTTTTGTTTCCTGTTTGAGGTTCCTGAGCTTGTCGAAGGATGAATGGAGCTTCCTGTTATAAGATATTGTTGATCTATTGTTGTGGTCACCTGGCTTAGAAAATCCTGTGTAGAGGTTTTAATGTCTTTCTGCCATAATACTTCCTGGGCAGAAAGCCCTAGAACCGTGCATAGAATACATGCACCAGAGTAAATTTTCTTCATCTGTTTGTACTTAGTTTTTATATTCTAGCAAATTTAACATTTTTTAACTCATTTCAAGTCCCAACGTTGAGATTTAATCTAAATTTCCATATACAAGAATATTTTATATTTATTTCAATAAATAATTGAATAAAATCAACCATATAAACAAAACGTCACGTATAAAAAAGAGCCGATCCCAAAAGGATCAGCTCAAAACATTAACTGTTTTATTGATAGAATTATGATGTCTTATTTCCAGCCGCCGCCTAAACTTTTGTAGATGTCTACAACAGTGCTCAGCTGTTTCTGCTTAGCTTCAATCAGCTCCATTTTGGCATCTAAAGCATCCCTTTGATTCAAAAGAACCTCGAGATAATCCGCTCTTGAATTTTTGAATAATTGATTTGCTATATCAATAGACTCGTCGAGTGCTTTTGTTTCCTGCGACTTCATCTGATAGTACTGATCAATATTTTTGACTTTTGACATTAGATTCGCTACATCCAGATAAGCGTGGAGAATCGTTTTATCATACTCGTACAAGGACTGTATCTGTTTAGCATCAGCAGTCTGAAAGTTCGCTTTGATTGCACTTTTATTAATTAATGGCCCGGCCAGTTCTCCGGCCAGATTATAAGCAATAGACTCCGGTAGCTTAACCAGATAAGAAGGTTTGAAAGCTTCCAGCCCTAACGTTGCAGAAATTTCCAGTGACGGATAAAATTCCTTTCTCGCAGCCTGTACATCCAGTTTTGCGGCTTGCAATTCCAATTCTGCCTGTTTGATATCCGGACGGTTAGCTAATAACTGAGACGGTATTCCTGTGTAAACAGTCTGTGGCATCGTAGACATAAAGCTTTCTTTCGTTCTCACGATAGGTTGCGGATATCGTCCCAAAAGCGCATTGATCTGATTCTCTTTCTCTGTAATATCCTGACGAATTGTATATTCTGCCGCTTTTGATTTTGCCAGTTCTGCTTCAAATTTTTTCACAGCCAGTTCCGTAGCGGCGGCAGCTTCTTTCTGAATTTTTGAAATTTCCAGTGCTCTTTCCTGTAACCTGATGTACTGCTGAATGATATCCAACTGATTGTCAAATGCCAGCAATTCATAATAATTATCCGCTACTTCTTCAATAAGATTGGATAATACGAAGTTTTTCCCCTCAACGGTAGAAAGATAGTGGGCAACAGCGGCTTCTTTTTCAGTTCTGAGCTTTTTCCAGATATCAATCTCCCAGTTGGCCATCAATCCTCCTTCAAAATTACCCAGCGGATCCGGCATTTCTCTTCCCGGTTCTATTTCCGTTGTGGCATCTCCGGCACCTTCACTGGTATAACGGCCTGCTTTTTTCAGCCCAGCTCCTATTCCGGCTGATACCGTTGGAGTCAGCTTTCCTTTTTTAGCCAAAACACCACTTTTCGCAATTTCAATTTCCTGAAGCGTGATCAGTAATTCCTGGTTGTTTTTCAAAGCGGTTTCAATTAAGCCCACCAGATTCGGATCTGTAAAAAACTGTCTCCAGGGAGTTGTCCCACTGTTTGCATTGACATCCTGCTGCTCTTCCCGATTGAAATTCTGAGGCAGGCTTTCTTTTACTTTATCTTTTATAACAGTAGCCATGGGAGCTCTACAGCCTGTGAGTACGAGCGATAAAGCAAGAGCTGCTATATATTTATTATAAATCTTCATGTTTGTTATCGTGTTGATAAGGTTCAGTTTGTTCTGTTAAAGGATTCTCCTCTTCATATCTTGCCAGCCTCGATTTCTCTGCAATGGTTCCGAAAATATAATACAGCCCCGGAATAATCATCAGTCCGAAAATAGTTCCTATCAGCATTCCTCCTGCGGCGGCAGTACCAATCGTTCTGTTTCCTACAGCTCCCGGGCCGGTAGCCATCACCAGCGGAATAAGACCGGCGATAAAGGCAAATGAAGTCATCAGGATCGGACGGAAACGGATCGCCGCCCCTTCAATAGCTGCTTTAGCTACAGGAATTCCCTCCTCTGCTTTCTTCTGAACGGCAAATTCTACAATCAATACCGCATTTTTACCTAGCAGACCAATCAACATAACCATGGCTACCTGAGCATAGATGTTATTTTCCAAACCTAATAACTTCAGACATAAGAATGCACCGAAAATACCTGTAGGAAGAGATAAAATCACCGGTAACGGCAGAATAAAGCTTTCGTACTGTGCTGCAAGGATCAGATATACAAATCCGAGACAGACCAGGAAGATAAATACAGCTTCATTTCCTCTGCTCACTTCATCTTTGGAAATACCGGCCCAGTCGATACCAAAGCCTCTCGGAAGTGTTTTATCTGCCACTTCCTGGATTGCTTTAATGGCCTGCCCGCTGCTGTATCCCGGAGCAGGAGTGCCACTTACCTCCGCAGAATTGTACATATTGTGTCTGGTAATCTCTGATAACCCATATACCTTTTCCATCCTCATAAAATCTGAATACGGAACCATCTGATCTTTATCGTTTTTAACATATAATTTCAATAAATCCGTTGGCAAGGCACGGTATTGAGGGCCTGCCTGCACAATTACTTTATAAGGCCTGTCGAAACGGATGAAACTGGTTTCATAGTTGGAACCTATCAATGTAGACAGATTATCCATCGCATTTTCTATTGTTACTCCTTTCTGTTCAGCAAGGTCATTATCTACCTTCAGCATATACTGGGGAAAACTTGCAGAATAAAATGTAAATGCAGATCCAAGCTCAGGACGTTTTTTCAGTTCTCTTACAAAATCATTACTTACCTGCTCCATTTTATGATAATCTCCACTTCCTGCCTTATCCAGCAGACGGAGTTCGAAACCTCCTGCAGCACCATAACCGGGAATGGATGGCGGCTGGAAGAATTCTATATTGGCTCCGGGAATATTCTTGGCTTTTTCTTCAAGCTTTTCGATGATTTCGGAAGCAGATTCTTTACGTTCTTCCCAACTTTTAAGGTTGATAAGACAAGTTCCTGAGTTCGATCCGGTACCTTCTGTCAGGATTTCATAACCAGCCAGTGAAGAAACCGACTGCACGCCATCAATATCTTCAGATTCTCTTAATAATTCTTTAGCTATCTGATTGGTTCTTTCCAAAGTAGATCCCGGAGGCGTCTGGATAATAGCATAGATCATTCCCTGGTCTTCCGCTGGAATAAATCCTGAAGGAAGTGAGTTGCTTAAGAAGTATGTACATGCACAAAATGCCAGCAGTAAAGGAAGGGTGATAGATTTCTTCTTCACTGTTTTATTCAGCATTTTCTCATATTTCCCGGCCCCTTTCGTAAATAAACTGTTGAATTTATCCAGGAAAATGGTAATTGGGGTTTTCTTTTTAGCTTTCCCGTGATTATTTCTTAAGATCAAAGCACATAAAGCAGGAGTCAGTGTCAAGGCTACAACCCCTGAAAGGATAATCGCAGAAGCCATAGTAATAGAAAACTGACGATAAAATACCCCAACCGGACCGGACATAAATGCAATCGGAATAAATACAGATGCCATAACCAAAGTGATCGCGATAATAGCCCCACTGATTTCGTGCATTGCTTCTTCCGTAGCTTTTAATGGAGAAAGTCCTTTTTCTTCCATCTTGGCATGAACCGCTTCAATCACCACGATCGCATCATCAACAACAACCCCGATGGCCATTACCAATGCAAAGAGGGAAATCATGTTCAATGTGATTCCAAATGCAGACATGACAGCAAATGTTCCAACCAATGAAACCGGAACAGCCAGTGCCGGAATTAAGGTCGAGCGCCAGTCTCCAAGGAATAGGAATACCACGATTGCCACAAGGATAAAAGCTTCAAACAAAGTATGAATAACCTTTTCCATAGATGCATCCAGGAATCTGGAAACATCATAACTGATATCGTAATGCATTCCTTTCGGGAAGTTGTTTTTCTCAAGATCTTTCATCAATGTTTTTACATTTTTGATAACGTCACTTGCGTTGGAACCGTAAGACTGTTTTACAGTGATCGCTGCAGAAGGCTTTCCGTTCAGTGTAGAATAAATATCATACATTGAGGAACCGAATTCTATATCTGCTACATCTTTTAATCTTACAAATTCTCCGCCCGGCTTTGCTTTTAAAATAATATTCCCGTAGTCTTTTTCGGTGTTGAAACGCCCGGAATATTTCAGAATATATTCAAAGGACTGGGAACGCTTTCCTGAACTTTCCCCTGTTTTTCCGGGAGAAGCTTCCAGACTCTGCTGGTTCAGGGATTCCATTACTTCGTCCGCAGAAATATTATAAGCGGTAAGCCTGTCCGGTTTAAGCCAGATACGCATGGCATATTCACGGGTTCCGAGGATATCTGCAAAACCTACTCCACTTACCCTTCTCAATTCTGACATCACATTGATATCAGCATAGTTGAAAAGGAATTTCTGATCGGCTTTAGGATCATCACTGTACAGGTTAATGTACATCAGCATATTAGGTTCTTCACGGGTAATTTTTACCCCTTCACGCACTACCAGAGGCGGCAGCTTGTTGACCACGGAAGACACGCGGTTTTGAACGTTTACTGCAGCAACATTGGGATCTGTTCCGAGATCAAATACGATCTGAATGGAAGCTTCGCCATCGTTACCCGCATCTGACGTCATATATTTCATACCCGGAACTCCATTCAGACCTCTTTCGAGGGGAATGACCACGGATTTGATCAATAGTTCGTTGTTGGCTCCCGGGTATTCTGCGGTGATATTTACTTTAGGAGGTGAAATAGAGGGAAACTGGGTTACCGGAAGTTTTACCAGTGACAGCACTCCCATAAATACAATGATCAGCGAGATCACAATAGACAGAACAGGTCTGCGGATGAATTTCTTAAACATACTGCTTCGTTTTACGAGTAGACTACTCTGCTTTTAGTTTCAATGACTGAAGAACTTTTTTAGGATCCTGGAATTTGGTCTGTATTTTCTGGTCGTCTTTTACTTTCTGTACGCCTTCTAAAAGGATTTTATCTCCTTCCGCCAGCCCTGAACCTATGACATAAAGATCCGCCAGTTCATAAGCCACCTTGATATTTCTGGATTTTGCCGTTCCGTTTTTATCGATGATGAATACATATTTCTGATCCTGAATTTCATAAGTTGCTTTCTGCGGAATGATCAGTGCATTGTGAACAGGCATGGTCATCTGCACTTTTCCTGTCTCACCGTTTCTAAGGAGTTTTTCAGGGTTGGGAAATTTTGCTCTGAATGCGATATTTCCTGTTTCATTGTCGAATTCTCCTTCTATGGTCTGAATTTCGCCTTTCTGAGAAAGCATTTCGCCATTAGCCATAATTAAAGACACCTGATTGCTCCCTCTGTCGGCAGCATGGGTCTGGTAGGTTAAATATTCCGGCTCCGAAACATTAAAATAACTGTAAACATTGGTATTATCTGATAAAGAGGTCAGCAGATCTCCTTCATCCACAAGGCTTCCAAGCTTTAAAGGAATTCTGTTGATCACTCCTGAAAATGGTGCTTTAATATCGGTAAAAGATAAATGAATCTGTGCCAGTTTCATTTCGGCATTGGCTGCATCCAGTTTGGCTTTAGCCATTGATCTTTCGTTTTTAGAAACGATGTTGTTGCTTGCCAGGGTGCTGGCATTCTTTAATTCTATGGCAGCTTGCTCCACTTCTGCTTTAGCTTTTAATAATTCAGCCTGATACAGCTGAGGCATAATTCTGAACAGGGTCTGGCCTGCGTGTACATACTGGCCTTCATCTACGTAAATTTTTTCAAGAAATCCTTTTTCCTGTGCCCGGACTTCAATGTTTTTCACCGACTGGATCTGGGCTACATATTCTTTGTTAATCACCGTATCCATTTTTACAGGACTGGTGACGGGATATACCGTGGCTTCTTCTTTTTCTTCTTTCTTCTGACTGCAGCCGACAGTCAGTAAAAGGGTGCTTATCGCAATGCCTGAGGCAACTCTTTTGATCATAATTCTAGAGTTTAATATAAATCGTTAATGTTTGAATGGAAATAAAAACGGTAATAGAGATCCTGCGCCATAACGATTACCGGCATATACAACGCAGCATATCTCCCGCCCGGATTTTGGACAGAAAACAGATCGTGAAAAGTGAGTTTTTAAATTCTGATAGAACGGATCAGAATGAATGTTTTAACATGGGAATACAGCAAAAGAAAACCATTAATATCAGGTTTTCTGCTTTTAAAAGAATGAAGCCCAAAAATATAGACAAGACTGAATACCCCTGCAAATACGGCAATCATCTGAATGGTATCAGATAACTGAAAATCATCTTCAGCAAGTTCAAGGGTGGTATTATCAATATTGTCTGCCATCTGCTGTACTGAAAGCTTTTCGAAAGTCTGGTTCAGTTTATTGGCTTTTTTAGGCATATGATGAGAAACATGACCGGAATAATCATTTCGGAGCGTTTTAACGCTAAGCCTGCTTTCTACTACGAAGAGCAGAAAAAGACCTGTTAAAAAATATATTATAAAATTTCTCATTTTGAAGTGGCAAATGTACATTTAGATATATATATCGTCATAGCAGATTAACAAAATTTAACTCTCCTTTAAATTAGCTGAAGAAGAACTTTAATAATTAAAAAGACGCTGCAGTTCTTTGGGAAACTCCTATCTGACGGGAACCTAAAATTGCTTTATGATTTTTTACTGAACATGGGAAAAAAAGGAATTCTCAGCTGTATGATTTAAATCACTTTTTACTGTGTATCAGCATCATATAATTTTAATACTTTTGCACTCAGTTAAAACAACAAATGTAACTATGAAAAAAACTGTACTATTTCATTCTTAAAACCGGCGGCTCCTGCGGTATTATCTTTACAAATCTTTAAAAACATGGCCTTTTTATGATTTATAAAAACGAGTGTAAAAGAACTGTAATGCATAACAGATAGAAAAATCAGATTAATTTATGTAAAATTAACATATATTTATTAAAAATATTTGTAAATTTATGTAGTATTAATACCACTATTTCATGATACACTTACCAATCACTTATCACTATGAAAAAACTATTCACATCGGTCCTTATCGGGCTGGCAGTCCTTTCCTCAACAGCGTGTAAGCATCCTGGCAAAGAGGCAGAGACCATTACGGAGGCAGTACCGGAAAACAAAGATGAAACCACAAAAGAAGTTTTCACCGACAGTTATGGGGAAAAAATTGAGGTCATCATCAATCATACAAAAAGCACGGCAACAGTACATCTGGAGGGTAAAACCTATGATCTGAAAAAAAGTGATGCTCTTCCTGAGTACACTGCAAGCAACGCAGAATATCAGTATTCGAACATCAAAGGAAATATCACTTTGCTGAAAAAAAATGTAGATATGGTTCTGTTCCATGCAAAACGTGAAACAAAAGGATCCGGTTCTACAAAAATGGCTTCTTATTAATTTAATCACCAACTTTACAAAATAATATTTATGAAAAACTTATATTATTACTTATCCGCTCTTTTTTTACTTGTCTTTCTTACGGCATGTAAAACTTCTTCAGCTCCAAAAACAGCTGACATTATGGGGAAGACATGGAAACTTACAGAGCTGAACGGGCAGCCGATCAAGCTTAAAGATCCGAAAAACAACCCTTACTTCAAGCTCAATACAGAAGGTATGAGATATGAAGGTCATGCAGGATGTAACGGATTTGGAGGTACTTTTGAAATTAAACCTGATGTCATGAGAATCAAATTCAACCAGGGAATGTCTACGATGATAGCCTGCGAGGATCTTGAAACTGAACAATTATTTACAAAAGCTGTGCTTGCTGCAGATAATTATTCTGTAAACGGCAATACGCTGACATTGAATAAGGCAAGAATGGCTCCTTTGGCTAAATTTGTTCTTCAACCGTAACTGAATTTAAAATTTTACGACATAGAAAAGACGTTTTACCATTTGTGAAACGTCTTTTTTTATCATAAATTCTCTTAAGATTTTTTATAGATCATATAGCAGATCAGGAGACTTATATTGACCAGAACAGCAAATGCATTTGATAAAATAATAGGCAGCTCATCTTTTATAAATCCGTACCAGACCCAAAGTGAAAGTCCGGTGATGAGGACCAGGAGCATTACCAGGGAAATATCATCTACATTTTTATCTTTGATGACTTTGATCAGTTGGGGAATCATGGATACGGAAGTAAGGACTCCAGCTATTATGCCCAGGATATTTTCATTCATAGTTTCAGTTCTTTTTTAAATGTTTCATTAAATTTTACTAATAAAACCGAATAAGACCTCTCTTTTCAGCTTTCATTTATTTAAATCTGTCACTGGAAACTTCTTCGTGCAGTGGAATATTTTCTTCAATAAACTGATAAAGGCTTTTTGAAAAATAGCAGCCATTCAGAATTCCTCTTGCTCCAAGGCCATTGAATACATACAGATTTCTGTATGAAGCATGTCTTCCGATAATCGGCCTTCTGTCTTTTACTGTCGGTCTGAAGCCGAAATTCACTTCTTCAACTTCAAAATCATAGGGATAAATTTCTGACAGCCCGTTAACAAGCTGTGTAACTGCAGATTCGTCAACATGATGGTGAAGCTGTTCTCTGTCATAGGTTCCGCCATAGAAATGAAGCCCGTTGTCTGTTGGAAATAAGAAGTGTTTCTTTTTTATCGTTCTATCTTTTGGAATGGGTTCGGAAAGTTTTACCTTAATATGATGTCCTTTATTTGGAATTACAGCAATATCAGAGAAAAACGGATTCTCTTTTACCCCCATTCCTTCACAAAATACAATATGTTTAAACTGAAAATCTTTATAAGCAGTTGCAGAAGCATCTAATTTTTCATAATCAAACTTTTCTTTGATCAAGAATTCTTTTTTCTCTAAAAAATCGAATAGATCCATGAAAAAACCGCTCACCTGAAGCCTGGCAGACTGATTGACCTTTCCCGTCTGAAAGTCGTTTTTTACTATCTCTAAATGATCGAATTTTTTGTCAAGAAAGCCGGAAAGTTCTTCATTATCTGATTTCTTCAGCCAAAGGTTCTGTTCGTTCCCATCATGAAAAATTCTGTGGATGGGTGAATTGATAAGATAATTCTTCCCGGTATAAGATTCTATTTCATTTAAAGCCTCTTTCAGAAAGTCAATTTGTTCCTGTGCTTTCCAGAAGGTCGTGAATTTTTTGAGAACTACCGGATTGATAATTCCGGCAGAAACCTGAGAAGCACTCTTTCTGCCCTCTGAAAAGAGTACAAAAGATTTGTTGTTCTTAATGAGCTGATGAGCAAAGAACAATCCTGCATATCCATCTCCAACGATAATATAGTCTATATGTTTCATAATAAAAAAACCTGAGTAAAAGTACTCAGGTTTTGTATAAATATCAAGTGAAATCTTAGTAATTCCACATATCGTTTTCCATGCTCAGGATCTGCGCCTTGATTCTTTCGCTTTCATCCAACTGATCTTCAGCATCTTTAGGAATATAGTCCTTGATGGTACCGTCACCTAAACCGCTTGATGATTTGTAAATAACTGAAGAGAATCTTCTTGCATTGATGATATCATCGAACGAAAGGTCAGCAGAAGAGTTCTTTCTGTTGTAAACATAGTTGTTTGCCAGAATATCTCTTGCATTCGGATAGTAGATCCAGAATAAGTCAATCAGCTCATCATTACTTGCAATTGGCTTACCATCTGGTCCTATAACTCCCTGTACAGCAGGATCTGGTCCCATTGCTGCAATTCCCAGAGGTCTGTATTTCATCTGTCCGTCTCTCTTATCGATAAACCACATTCCCATGATCTTAAGAACTTTTACTTTTTCAGTAGTCGTCTTGAAAACATCGGTATATTCTTTTTTCTCCTGTTCAGTTAACTGTCTTCCGGAGTTAAGGATATCAATAGCAGCATCATTAATTACTACTTTTTCCAGTCTTTTCTGAATACCTTCCGGTGAAAGTTTCACGGTAAAGTTTTCATCATCATAAACCTGCTCGATCTTACCGGTTAATGCACCGTCCAATAATAACTGGTACAAAGATCTGGTAGGCGTAGCAAGAAGTCCATCCGGATTGTCATAGTAGAATGGCTGGTTGATCTTATCATTCATGTCAATGATTTCCCAAACAAACATACTTTTAAGGATATCTTTATCTTCTACAAAACCATATTCAAGAGGCTTTACTGTGTTATCAATAATAGTATCACCAACTTTTTGTTTGTTTTCCTCTCTCATCTGTCTGAACTCTTCTGGAGAAGAAGCATTCAGAATAGTCTGGGATAAAGCAAATCCCGAAACTAATACTAAAAGGCTGCTAATATATTTTTTCATAATAAATTACAATTTTAGTCCTATTGAACATTAATAATTATAGGAGTAATGTTTTTAATCTGCTGTCCTTCTAATCCTTGTGCTGTAGCTTTAATTTCGAAAATTGAAACTACATCTCCAGATCTAAGATTTTTAACTAATCCTGCTGCATCGTTTAATGAATTTCCGTGAACCAATAATGCTGCTCTTCCAGGAATTCTAACCATGAACTGGGTAACATTAAATGAAACTGGGAAGTCAAAGTCTGGAATCGCTGCCTGTACAGATTGGTTAGGAATAGAAGTTGCCGGCATCGACAATACATTCTGTCCTCTCATCTGACCTTGTGGCGGCGGAACATTTTTAATTCTATATTCAAACACCTGAGATACAGATTTTCCGTAAGGGTCTATTCCTGATAATGTCAGTCTAACTGTATTACCTGTCGTAGGCTTAACGATCCATTTTCCTGGACCTGTATTTCTTACAGATGCTCCCGGAGCAGATAATGAAAGTTTAGAATTATCAGCACCTAAGATTGATCCTGAAACAGGGTTCTCAAGTCCTCTATACATTACATTCATTTTATCAGCAGAAAGTAATAATCCTTTTTCAAGTTTTACTTCTCTCGGTCCTGCAATTACGTTATAGGTATGTGTCCATGGGAAACTCTGAGGTTTTCCTGAAGCATCCATTAAAGTAATTGTTCCTCCAAGTTTATGCTCACCAATACCAGAACCTGATATTGAAGTGATACCTTTACCGTTCTCTACTCTGCCAACACCAGTAATACTGATCTTGTTGCTATTGGAATAAGTACCTAACATTACTTTTACTTCTGCCTGTTTTCCAGCCTGGATATCCACCGGACCTGAAACAATAGGTTCGTAGCTTGAGAATTTAATATTCGCATCCACTTTTTCCTGAAGTAATAATGCCAATGCATCTGACTGTACGTTTCTGGCATCATTCTGGATGATCTCAAGGTTAGAGATCGCAGCGATTAACGGCTGATGATAGAATTTATTCTGAAACCAAGTCTTGTCATTCGGAGATTTTCCTTTTGGATATTCTGCAATCAGAGATTTATTAGCTCTGTCTACCAAATCTTTTAATTGTGGATTTCCGCCAAAAGTTGCGTTGATGTAATTTCTTACGTCATCAATTTTAGCTTTCAAATCTAAAGCTCCTTTTGAAGGGGTGTTTTCTTCTCCTTCTTTGAAGAAATATTCTGTAGTTGCTTCATTATTATTTAATGCTGCAAAATTTTCGCTTACATCAATATCTTTTCCAGTTTTCGGATCTTTATCATGAAAATCCGACTGTTTTTTCAGAGCATCTTTGATTCCCTGAGCAGAAGAAACTAGGGCATCAATTTTACCTTTTAAAACTTGATACTGTCCCCAAGGCTGCGCATAGGTATCTGGAACCTGCTGTGCTTTAGCCTCAAGCGTTTTTTCAAATATCTTTTCGTTCTTATTTTCTGTTAAAGTTCTCGTTTCATTCAATGCTCTGGTAGAGTCATAGTATGATCTGATGATTTCTGCATCAATATTTAGGGCCATCATCGCGATGAACACCAAATACATCAGGTTGATCATCTTCTGACGAGGGGTCTGTTTTCCTTGTGCCATTCTCTTTTCTTTTAGTTTTTGATTAAGTAGTTAATTTAGAAATGGTTAGGAATTAAGACTTCATAGCAGTAAGCATACCGCCATAAACTCTGTTTAAGCTATTAAGATTAGTTGTTAAACCTTGTAATTCTTGGTTGAATTTTTCAGACTGTTCTGCAGATTTCTGCATATCAGCAACATATTTGTTGGCAAATTCAGATTGTCTTTTACCGCTTTCCAGCTGCATGGCATATAAAGCATTCATACTTTCCATATGCTGAGCTGCTTTGTTAAGCTGGTCGTTATATTTATGAGTAGAAGCAGATACGTCAACAGTCTGGTTGATCTGATCAACCGAGTTGGAGAACTTGTCGATACCTGTTCTTAATCTGTCAAATAACTGAACATCCAGTTTTGCTTCCTGAAGCATTTTGTCTAATTTATTTGAAAGAGAGTTTTCTAATTCTGCAAAATGCTGTGCATTGTTTTTGGATGACACATTAGAATGTAAAGGGTTTGGGTTAGCATGCTTATCCAATAGTTCAGGATAAACATTTTCCCATGCATAAGATTCTTCTGATTTTGGAGGGTCGAATGCGAAAATGATAAAGATAATAGCCTCCGTAATAAGTCCCACAGTAAGAGCGATATTACCATTAATAGGTCCCAAGGTAATGTGAGTAATTTTAAGCCAAGCTCCAAGAATTACAATTGCAGCACCGAATGAATAAAAGAAATTCATCCAAGCATCTTTAGTCTTAAACATATTAAGTTAGTTTTTTTAATGTTAAATAAAATTGTTATTGAAAAATTGTCTGGTTAATTATCTGTTAACTCTTCTTGGCTTAACAGCTGCTTCAGGAATATCCTGTACAGTTCTGAATCCGATATAGCTTCGTGCGGAATCTTTTCTTTCCCAATCTCTGGCACCAGTCATAAGTGCATATCCTATATCTTTCCAAGATCCACCTCTTACAGACTTCTTCGTATCCTTTTTATCTTTCGTAGAAGGATTTAACGTAGAAGAGAATCCATAAGAAGAGTTGTTATACGCAGATGCTGTCCATTCAGAAACGTTTCCAGCCATATCAAATAACCCAAATCCATTTTTCTTAAATTTCTTTACTGGAGCTGTATATGTATAAGTACCTTTTTTATCGTCTTCCATATAGTTACCTCTCTTAGGCTTAAAGTTGGCAAGGTAGCAACCTCTGTCATCCATTAAATATGGACCTCCCCAAGGGTAAGTAGCATTTTGCATTCCGCCTCTGGCAGCATATTCCCACTCGATTTCTGTAGGAAGACGGAATTTCATTGGTCTTTGTTTTTTTCTTTTTAAGCTTTCGTTATAATCTGTTTTCAGTTTAGATCTGAAGTTACAGTAAGCTCTTGCCTGGTCCCAGGTTACCCCAACTACAGGATAATCTTTATAGGCTTTATGCCAGAAATACTGTTCGAACAATGGCTCGTTGTATGCAAAGTGGAAATCTTTTACCCAAACTGTAGTATCAGGATAGATTGCAATGCTGGAACTTTTAAGGAAGTTAGCTCCTCTTTCATTCTCAGCAAGTGCAGCATCCATGTCTTCCCACTGATAGTTATATTTTAGTTTACTAACGTCTAAAACTCTTTCGTTTCCGATTCTAGAAGAAGCAGGCAGATACATAGATTCCAGAACTTCCGCATATTCTACATCAGGATACTTTCCGGTACTCCAATGTAAAGGGATTTTCCAGTCTAATCTTTTCGTTGCATCATAACCTCCGTCTTCTCTTCCTCCCTGGCCTTCTAAATATTCTTGATAAGGTGTTAAATTTTCTTCTTTTTTAGCAAGATATGCATAGTCACCGATGCTTGCCCCTCTACGTCCGCCTTCTTCACCGCCTTCCCCAGCAGCTTCAGCTAGTAGAGTTCTCGCAATGGAATCTCTTACATAATTGATAAATACTCTGTACTCTGCATTGGTAGTTTCCGCTTCATCCATGAAGAAAGAGGAAACAGTAACAGTTTTCAACGAAGCTTTTTCAGGAGTATTTGTTGGATCCTGATCTGCAAGACCAGCAACAAATGAACCTGCAGGAATACCAACCATTCCAAATGGTCTTTCCGCAACAAATGATTTCGTTTTTTCTCTTGGTATCAATTCTCCTTTCGTTCCAGGTTTCCCTACAGAAGAACTGCCACCACCTGAACAAGATACTGATGCTACCGACGCAGACAATAATAAAAGAAATATCCTTTTCATGTTAATTTTTATAATTAAGCCGTAAATATATAATTTTTTTAAGAAACTTTTAAGATTTTTTTTGAAATAACGGAAGAAATCTAAATTTATTTTATTTACAACTGTTTTTTATTCCACGGTTACAGATTTTGCCAGGTTTCTCGGCTGATCTACATTCGCTCCTCGGTATACAGCAATGTAGTAAGCTAATAGCTGCAAAGGTACTGATGCTACGATTGGCGAGAAACATTCTGAAGTCTCCGGGATTTCAATAACATAATCTGCCATTGCGCTTACCTGCTTATCTCCTTTATTGACTACCGCAATGACTTTTCCTTTTCTGGCCTTAATTTCCTGAACGTTGCTCACAATCTTATCGTAATGCCCTTTTTTAGGAGCAATAATAACGATTGGCATGTTCTCATCAATAAGGGCAATAGGTCCGTGCTTCATTTCTGCTGCCGGATATCCTTCTGCATGTATGTAAGAGATTTCTTTCAGCTTTAAAGCGCCTTCCAATGCTGCAGGATAATTGTATCCTCTTCCCAGATATAGGAAGTTTGTTGTGTTTATAAAGTCTTTTGCAATATGTTGAGTCAGCTCGTGGGTTGTACTCAATACCTCTTCGATCTTTTTAGGAATAGCATCCAATTCAGCAATTAAGCTCATGAATTCAGCATTTCCTAAATTACCGTTATGTTTTCCTAATTTTAACGCAATTAAGCTAAGGATGGTAAGCTGTGCAGTAAATGCTTTTGTAGAAGCCACACCGATTTCCGGCCCTGCATGAGTATATGAACCGGCATCTGTAATTCTTGCAATAGACGAATCCACTACGTTACATATACCATATATAAATGCTCCTTTTTCTTTTGCCAGCTTCAATGCAGCCATTGTATCTGCTGTTTCTCCTGATTGGGAGATCGCAATAACAACATCTTTATCTGTAATAATCGGGTTTCTGTATCTGAATTCTGATGCATATTCTACCTCTACCGGAATTCTTGCATATTCCTCAATAAGATATTCCCCGATAAGACCTGCATGCCATGAAGTACCACAGGCAATAATAATGATTCTGTTGGCATTCTTAAACCGTTCTAAATGATCCCAGATACCTGCCATTTTTATGATCCCTTCATCTACAAGAAGTCTCCCTCTCATCGTATCATGGATAGATTTAGGCTGTTCAAAGATCTCTTTAAGCATGAAATGCTCATATCCGCCTTTTTCAATCTGCTCTAAGCTTAATTTAAGCTCCTGAACTTCAGGTTCGATTCTTGAGTTATCATTAATAGTTCTGATGTCTACTCCATTTTCCAATGAAATTGTAGCCATATGCCCTTCTTCAAGATAGATTGCTTCTTTGGTAAATTCTACGAAAGGTGAAGCATCGGAAGCAATAAAATATTCCTTATCTCCCAATCCTATTGCCAATGGAGAACCTAGTCTTGCCACTACCAATACTCCCGGATAATCTTCATGAAGTACAGTGATAGCGTATGCTCCGTATACCTCATTCAAAGCATATCTTACAGCTGTCGGGAAATCTGTTTCAGATTTCAGATCCATGAAATACTGAATAAGATTCACCAATACTTCCGTGTCAGTTTCAGATTTGAAAGTAAATCCTTTTTCGCTAAGCATTGTTTTAATCGTATCATAGTTTTCTATAATACCATTATGTACAAGAGCAATTTTTCCGTTGTTTGATAAGTGAGGGTGGGAGTTTCTATCACTTGGAACTCCATGGGTAGCCCATCTGGTGTGCCCCATCCCTATTTTAGCTGTACCTTTCAACTGCGCTGAAATATTCACCAAATCATCGACCTTGCCTTTTGTTTTTTCTACTTCAAATTTATTGTTTGAACCTTCTAAAACAATTCCCGCACTGTCATATCCTCTGTATTCCAATCTTCTAAGACCGTTGATTACAATATCATACGCATCTTGAAACCCTGTATATCCTACAATTCCGCACATATTTTTATTTTGTCTAGTGTTTGTTTATTTTTTTTATCTGTACTACTTTTTAGTACCGTAAATGATTTTTAACTGAATTCTTCTTTCAGGGTTATTTTCATCTGATCCTACAAAAACCCCTCTTTCTGTAGCAAATGCTCTTTCTGTAAATCTGTATCCTATCCTGGTAGTACCATCAGACAGGATAAATCTCCCCATATTAAGCAATAATGGTTTATTTTCCTTAGTTGTTCCATCAGCTGCTTTTTCAACAATATCTTTTACTGTTTTTGTCACTGTAAACTCATAATAAGAAGGATTTTTATCCAGATCATAAGACTGTAGCCAGTTAAAGCCTACAGAAGTATCAGTAAGAAAATCTTTAGGCAACTCCAAGTTTGTCTTTGGATCCTTCGTTAAAGGAAGAAGAGTAAAGTTGTTGGCTGTTCTCTTATATTTATTGTTCCAAGTGTCAGTATCTGTATAAATTCTGATCTTAGCACTTACAATGGCTGCTTTATTCTTTTCATATAATGTTTTAAGATCTTCAATGGTTTTTTCCGGTATTTTCACGCGCACTGAAGGCCCCCCCATTCCCTGAAGATAAAGTTTCTTATCTCCAGTCGTTGGATTGATTGAATTCCTTGCAGCATCCCAAGCAGAACCCGTTCTGTCATATTCATACTGGCCGATACGTGCGTTACCAATATTTCCTGCCAACGAGAATTTAAATGTAGATTGCGGCCTTGTAATAGTTCCGTTAGTATTTTTCTCATTGGTATAATACATGATAATTTCCATATTATCAGGAGACATCTGTAAAAGATATCCGTCTGTATCCGTTACGGAAAGTCTTATTCCCTTAAAATATCTTGTAAAGTTGGCAGCATCCATTAGCTCCGGCTTGCCGTTTTTGTCAAGAATCTTGGTCTGAAAAAAATCTTTATTTAAACGGATTCTAAGTCCTGGATCCGAAGTAAACACCGTTGAATTATCTGACTTTTTGGTAATGGTTTTAGCAGATACTCTCCCTTCAAGAATACCGGATCCCAAAGATGCGCCAGTGCCCACCGCTACGTTGGAATATTTGAAGGTCTCTGTATTACCGTCTAAAAATGTAGTAATTTCATCTACATTGATATGCATCAAAGTATGAGATCCTCCGGAACCTAACTTTGTTTTACCATATTTAGCAGAAAAATCGGTAGGATATGTTTTGATCTCTGTAGAAACAGCTACATTTTCCGTTCCTATTAATATATTTTCGTCCTTAAGCGGGCGTGTTACGATAGAATCGGCAGCAGAAGAAACAAACGGCTTCATTACGAATACAACAGAATCTACTTTGGGGGTTTTCCCAAAATCAAAATTATCAGTACTCATTCTCAGCTGGGTAAGGAAAGATGCTTTCTGCATACCAAACTGCCCCTCGGAAAAAGCTCCTAAAACAGCAAGAGACGAAGAGCTTCCCGTTCCGGTTACCTGACTTATAAGTCTGCTTGCCTCGCTTCGGATGGAATCATTATTATTAACATTATAAGCTATAAGAGGATATGAAGTTACATTACCTTCTGCAGCCCCGTCAATAAATAGCTGCTCACCCAGCGCATCCGCTTCCGGTTCGCAATTATAAAGAAGGGCACTCCCGAAAACCGCCATAAGAAGTATGGCAAAGGTCCTTTTAACAGTATGAATCATTAAAAATGTGTTTAATAAAGTTGGTTTATAGAATCTACGTCAACATATTCTGATTTTGGAGTTGTTGTTTCATTGAAACCTTTATCAAGGTCTGCATCTAGAAACTCGTCTCCTTTTACCACCATGTTAACATACTTCATACTTTCAATAACAAAGTTTTTGATTGTCGGATTATCTAACGCTTTTAATCCAGAAATATTATCGAATGTCAATTTTTCAGCAATGTTTTTGTCAAGATCAGCGTCTTTCTCATTGTATAAGGAAAGGACGATCTTGGCATCTTTGAAGTAAGTATCAGATTCGTAATAGGTTTTCAGATAAATTGGAACAAAAGAAGACATCCATCCGTTCAAATGGATTACGTCTGGAACCCAGTTTAGTTTTTTGATGGTTTCTATAACACCTCTTGCAAAGAAAATCGCTCTTTCATCGTTATCATCAAAAGGATTCCCTTCATCATCTACATAGTATTGCTTTCTTTTGAAGTATTCTTCGTTATCAATAAAGTAAACCTGAAGTCTTTCCCCCGGAAGAGACGCTACTTTAATAATTAGAGGCTGGTCCAGGTCATTGATGATAATATTCATTCCCGAAAGACGGATGACCTCATGAAGTTGGAATTTTCTTTCACTTATTTGTCCAAATCTTGGCATAAAAACTCTTACATCATTGCCTTCATTGTGCATCTTAAGTGCCATTTTGTTTACCAATGCAGCCATATTCGTGTCTTCCTGATATGGATACATCTCTGTAGTAATGTACAGTATTTTTTGATTCGGCATAAATTTCTATCTATATTTTTGTAAAAATGCTTTAATGTGCAAAATTACAAAAAAACATTCAACATTATTTTAATTAACATTTTTTTACGATAATTCCTCTTTCAAATTACTAAAAACTCATTTAATTATATGATATTTTTAGTATTTTTGAATTAGTATTAAAATAAACTATGGAAGTTATAAAGAATAGAAAAACCCTTCAGGATTTCATTGAAAGACAGAAAGAAATGGGAAAAAAAATAGGCTTTGCCCCTACGATGGGAGCGCTTCACAAAGGTCATCTTTCCCTTTATGAAGAAGCCAAAAAAGATAATGACCTGGTGGTATCTTCAATTTTTGTAAATCCTACCCAATTTAATAATCCGGAAGATCTGGAAAAATATCCAAGAGATATTAACAGGGATATTCTTATCCTTAAAAATTCGGAATTAGTGGATGCGGTTTATATTCCTGAAGTAGCAGATATTTACCCTGATAAAACACAAAGCCAACATTATGATTTCGATGGATTGGAAAATGAAATGGAAGGAAAGTCCAGACCCGGGCATTTTGACGGGGTAGGAACTGTAGTGGAAGAGCTTTTCAGACAGATCCAGCCGGACAATGCCTATTTTGGGGAAAAAGACTTCCAGCAGCTTGCCATTATTAAAAAGATGGTTGAAAAGAAACATCTCCCGGTAAAAATTACAGGAGTTTCTATATACAGAGCAGAAAACGGATTAGCATTAAGTTCCAGAAACCAAAGACTTCACGAAGACCGGAAAGAGGCTGCAAAAATAATTTATCAGACCTTAGTCAAAGTAAATGACTGGTTTCGGGTTGTCACTATTTCTGAAATAAAAGAAAGAGTAACGGATATCTTCGACCATCAGCAGGGCATGAAATTAGAGTACTTTTTGATTGCTGATGAAAATACCCTGAAAGAAACTGATTTTTTCTATAAGGACAGAAATTACAGAGCATTCATCGTAGTTGTCGTAGATGGTGTGAGATTAATTGACAATATGCATCTGGATTAATATTAAACACTTGTTCAACAAAATATTCTGCATATTTCTTTATAAAAGATAACTCTGATTACTTTATCAGAGTTTTTCTTTTTACATTATTGGGTATAAAAAAAATCAAAGGTCTCTTGCGGAGACCTTTGAACACCAAATCACAAAATATTAATATGAAAAAAATTTACTTTTCAGTAAACTTGTGACCCGGCTGGGATTCGAACCCAGGACCCATACATTAAAAGTGTATTGCTCTACCAGCTGAGCTACCGAGTCGGTCACTTGTTTACGATCAACATGTAATGCTATCGTTTTTAAGAGGTGCAAAGATACATCTTTTTTTGATTCCAACAACAGAATATATAAAAAAAATCAAAGGTCTCTTGCGGAGACCTTTGAAACACCAAATCACAAAATATTAATATGAAAAAAATTTACTTTTCAGTAAACTTGTGACCCGGCTGGGATTCGAACCCAGGACCCATACATTAAAAGTGTATTGCTCTACCAGCTGAGCTACCGAGTCGGCCACAATTAATAATGATAAATATAAAATTAATTTTTAATTATTCACTACTAATTATTAAATTTCTTTGCAGTGCCTGCGACTGGACTCGAACCAGCACATCCTTAGGAAACCACCCCCTCAAGATGGCGTGTCTACCAATTTCACCACGCAGGCTATAAAAATTACAAAAATCTAGTAATCTTTTTCGCTTGTGACCCGGCTGGGATTCGAACCCAGGACCCATACATTAAAAGTGTATTGCTCTACCAGCTGAGCTACCGAGTCGGTCACTTTAGCAACGATTTACATTTGAATAATGTCCCTCGTTTTCAGTGGTGCAAAGATAGGAGTTTTTTCATTATCTCAAAACTTTTTTGCAAATTTGTTTAAAAAAAATTCATGGTTATTTCACTGATCGGATACATGGGATGTGGCAAATCTCACATTTCCAAAATTTTAAGCGACAAAATAAATTTTAAACTAATTGACCTCGATAAAGAGATTTCCAGGAGAAATAAATTAACCATTCCTGAAATTTTCGAAAAAAAGGGAGAAATTCAGTTTAGAAAGCTGGAAAGAGAGGCATTGGAAGAAATTCTGGCGTCGGAAGAAAACTTGGTTTTAAGCCTGGGTGGAGGAACACCGGTTTATTATAACAATATGGAACTGATCAATCAAAGCTCCAAAAGTATTTTTTTAAGAGCTTCTGTAAGTACTTTATACGAAAGACTTTCCAAACAGAAAGAAAAAAGACCTTTGATAGCTAATATTTCCGATGAAGACCTTCCTGAGTTCATTGCCAAGCATTTATTTGAAAGAAATGCTTTTTACAGCAAGGCGCAATTCAGCATCAATACGGATTCCAGGGATCCTGAAAATATTGTACGGGAAATTGTAGAAAAGCTCTATCTCTAGAGCTTTTTTATCTTAATTTTCGTTCTCGTCGGCACCATCTGCTGTTTCTCCAAAGAAATCATCCCAGTCTGTAAAGTCTGAGGCTATGTCATTTCCTACATAATCATCCATCTCACGTCTGTCTTTTTTGGTCGGTCTTCCCTCGCCTTTATTTCTATAATAATCCTGCGACATCTTGCGGAGCTTTAACAATTCATATTGCTCTTTGTCTGTGACATCCTGGATGTGAAGAGGGACAAGCTTTGCTCCCATCCTGCTTTTGGGAATCTGGGTAACCTTTATTTTATAATCAATTTGATTTTTTCGGATCTTGATAATATCTCCTTCTTTTACCTCTTTAGATGACTTTACGGCAGACGTTCCGATTGAAACTCTGTTCTTTTTAATTTCCTCTGTTGCAATACTTCTCGTCTTATAAAAACGAATGCACCATAAAAATTTATCTATTCTCATAATTTTTTATACTTTTGCCGTTATATTATTTGTAAAGTAATTAAAGTTTTTTGAAATGAAAAAAATATTTTTATATATCCTTGCGGGATCTTTATGTTTTTCTGCATGTAAGAAAGATGATGAAGTTGAAACTTATAAAGAACCGGAAGATATCTCCGTTCAAAACAGTTATGACGATCAGGCCATTAAGAAGTTTATGAGCGAAAATTATCTGGACACCCAGGGAAATATAAAAGCTTTCAGCACAACAGACACCAGTGATGACAATGAAAAAAAATTAATAGATCTGCCGTATCAAACACTTCCTTCCGGGACGATATACATTGTGAGGGAAGGAGCACAGCCAACAGTTGATCCACAAACTATCGGCCCGAAAGACATCCTTACTCTGATGATCAGAACGACTGGTTATTTGGCTATTAACACCGACGGAAATGTTGCTTTCGCAGCAGCCCTGCCTATTACCAATACCATTAATGGCAACGGTCTTCCAATAATAGATCCGATGTATTATTATGTAAAACAGTCTGTATTAGATGCTGCAACAACAGGGGTAGCACAGCAAAGAAGTTATTATGAAGTTGAAGGTTTCCGTGAAGCCATTCAAAAATTCAAAGCATTTAAAGATCTTCCAAGTGGAGATCCATATAATCTTCAGGGTGTGATTTTAGTACCGTCAAGAGCTGCCTTCGCGAGAGACCCACACTATCCTTACAACACACAATACTCTTTAAGAAATTACTCTATGGTATTTAATTTCCAGGTATACGGAAGAGCTGACAGACCTGACGGACAATAATTTAAGATTAATTTATTCGACATAAAAAAACCGCCTTTGTAGGCGGTTTTTATTTTATATGTCTCGTCCTGAAAAAGGTTGACTATAAAACCATAAAAACAGTCATCCTTATGAATTTAAAAAAAAGATTCCTCCCTGTACAAGAATACAGTGAGGCGTTCAAAAGACAAGTTGTCTCCGAATAT
>Ga0307412_10000485_pt1 | contig 23781 bp, 23 predicted proteins | sample DK1Cmetagenome_3_FD_203823 | JGI IMG/M metagenome (GOLD analysis project Ga0307412, IMG submission 203823) | Maize rhizosphere microbial communities from greenhouse at UC Davis, California, United States - DK15-C-1 | ecosystem: Host-associated > Plants > Roots > Rhizosphere > Soil | place: USA...
GTGGTCAGATTGTTTGTATGACATATCCGCTTATCGGAAACTATGGGATTAATAGAGATGATTATGAGAGTATTGAGCCTGCAATTAAAGGGCTTATTGTAAAAGAACTTTGCGATTTCCCATCCAATTTCCGTACTCAGATTACTTTAGATGAGTTATTTAAGAAGAAAAACCTTTCAGGAATTTCAGGAATCGATACGAGAAGACTGACAAGAATTCTGCGTAACTATGGAGTAGTGAAAGGAAAAATCGTAAACGCTGATGCTGATGAAAATTCAGTGGTTTCAGAATTAAAATCAACAACTTTTCCTACCAATCAGGTGGAAACTGTTTCTACAAAAACAGCCTACGCGAATCCGGGAAGAGGTTTAAAAGTAGTGTTGGTAGATTTTGGTTCTAAATTAGGCATTATCAGGGAATTATCTCAAAGAAATTGTGATATCATAGTAGTTTCTCAGGATGTAACGGCGGAAGAGATTTTATTAATGAATCCGGACGGAGTAATGTTGTCAAACGGCCCCGGTGACCCGGAAGACAATCAGCATGCGCTGGAAATGATCCGCGGATTATTAGGAAAAGTTCCAATTTTTGGAATCTGCTTAGGACACCAATTAATCGGTTTGGCTTGTGGAGCGAAAACTTTCAAGTTAAAATTCGGACACAGAGGAGGAAATCACCCGGTTTTGGATTTAGAGAAAAATAAAGTAGCAATCACTTCTCAAAATCACGGTTATGCTGTTGATCAGGAAAGTTTGAAAGGAACGGATTTAATTGAAACGCACATTGCATTAAACGACAGAACAAACGAAGGTCTGAAACACAAAATTCACCCTTGTTTCTCCGTTCAGTATCACCCGGAAGCTAGCCCTGGTCCGGAAGATGCGAATTATTTATTTGATGATTTCATTGAATTAATGGAAAATTTTAAATAAGTAGAATTATTTAAAACACAAGCAAAAGTCTGTAAATAAATGATGAGAAATCAATTGATAAGAGGGAACAAATGGTATTACGAAGACCTGAATTCTTCAAATAAAGAAGTCATTTTGTTAATTCACGGTCACCCGTTCGATCATTCCATGTGGAAATATCAGTATGAAGCTCTTGAAAACTTCAGGTTGATACTTCCTGATTTGAGAGGATACGGAAAATCGGATTATGAATTTGATAAAATTTATATTGAAGAGCAAGCTTTGGATTTAGCCATTTTTTTGGATGAATTAAACATTGAAAAAGTCCATTTGATCGGACTTTCAATGGGAGGACAGATTGCCGTTGAGTTTACAATGTTATTTAAAGACAGAGTAAAATCAATGGTTTTATGTGATACCAATCCTGTTAATGAAAATTCGACTTCTTATCAAAACAGACTAAAGCTGGCAGAAAAAATAACTTCCATCGGAATGAAAGAATATACGGAGCAAAGTATTCACGAATATCTTCATCCGAAAACTCCGGAACAAAACAAAGAAGTGTTCCAGCATCTTTATCAGATGATGGAAAATACACAGACAAAAGGTGCGGTTGCTTCCCATAAAGGAAGGGCAGAAAGGAGAAATAATGAACCTTTTTTAAGTAAAATTACAGTACCAACGCTTGTGATTGTAGGAGATGAAGATTTTTTTACTCCGGTTGCAGAAATGAAAAATATTGCGGATAAAATTCCAAATGCAGTATTTGAAATCATTGAAAATGCGGGACACATGCCAAACATGGAGCAGCCTAAAATTTTTAATGAAGCTTTAATTAAATTTTATAATAAACTATAATATTTAGAATCAAGATTTACATCTAAAATTCTAACATCTAATAAAAAGAAAATGGCAAAACGTACAGATATAAAAACAATTTTAGTAATCGGTTCAGGCCCAATTATCATCGGTCAGGCGGCGGAATTTGATTACGCGGGAACGCAGGCTTGTTTGTCTTTGAGGGAAGAAGGCTACAAGGTAATCTTGATCAATTCAAATCCTGCAACGATTATGACGGATGTTGAAATCGCTGATAAAGTATATATCGAGCCGATTTCACTTCAATTTGTAAGTCATATCATCAGAAAAGAGCGTCCGGATGCGCTTTTACCAACGCTTGGAGGTCAGACCGGACTGAATATGGCGGTAGAATTGGAAAAATCAGGAATTCTTGAAGAATGTAAAGTTGAGGTTCTTGGAACTACGCTTTCTGCGATCAACAGAGCGGAAGACAGAGATTTGTTCCGTGAATTGATGAGAGAATTGAACGAGCCGGTTCCGGAATCTGACATCGTAAACACGGTAGAAGGAGCATTGAGATTTGCCGACGAAATCGGTTATCCAGTAATTGTTCGTCCTGCCTTCACGATGGGTGGAACGGGAGGTGGTATCGCTTCCAATGAAGTTGAATTAAAAGAAATTGCTGAATTAGGTTTAAAGTATAGTCCTGTTACACAGTGTCTTATCGAAAGATCAATTGCAGGTTTCAAAGAAATTGAATACGAAGTAATGCGTGATGCAAACGACAATGCGATTGTGGTTTGTAACATGGAAAATATAGATCCGGTGGGAGTTCACACAGGTGATTCCATCGTTGTGGCACCTTCTCAGACACTTTCTGACAGAGAATATCAGTTGTTGAGAAACGCTTCATTAAAAATCATCAGAGCATTAGGAATCGAAGGTGGGTGTAATGTACAGCTGGCTTTAGATCCGCATTCATTTGAATATTATATCATCGAGGTGAATCCGAGAGTTTCCCGTTCATCGGCTTTAGCATCAAAAGCAACTGGTTATCCGATTGCAAAAATTGCTGCAAAAATCGCGGTGGGATTAACCTTAGATGAAATCATGAATCCTGTTACAGGAAAAACTTACGCTTGTTTCGAGCCGGCTTTGGATTATGTGGTGACTAAATTCCCAAGATTCCCGTTCGATAAATTTGAAACGGCGGACAGAAGATTATCAACACAAATGAAAGCAACGGGTGAAGTAATGGCCATCGGAAGAAATTTCGAGGAATCTTTACAAAAAGCCATCCGTTCTCTTGAAACCGGAATCAAACATATCGGTTTAAAAAAGAAACAAGCTGATGCACTTACAGACGAAGAAATCGAAAGAAGGATCAGAGTTTGTGACGACGAAAGATTGTTCATCATCGGTGATGCGTTAAGAAGAGGTTACGATTGGGAAAAGATCGTAGAATGGAGTAAAATTGATAAATTTTTCATCTGGAAAATCAAGAAGTTAATTGATTTCGAAAAAGTTATCGCAGAAAATAAATTCAACAAAGAAACTTTACTGGAAGCTAAAAAATTAGGTTTCGCAGATATAAATATCGCAATTCTTTGGAATGTTTCGGAGCGAGAAATCTTCAATTTCAGAAAAGAAAACGGAATGATGCCGGTTTTCAAAATGGTAGACACCTGCGCCGCAGAATTTGAAAGTGAAACTCCATATTTCTACGGAACTTACGAAGAGGAAAACGAAAGTGTAGTTTCAGATAAAGAAAAAATCATTGTTCTTGGTTCCGGACCAATCAGAATCGGGCAGGGCGTTGAGTTCGATTACGCAACAGTTCACTCGGTTTGGGCAATTAAGGAAATGGGTTACGAAGCGATTATCATCAATAATAACCCTGAAACAGTTTCTACGGACTTCTCAATTTCAGATAAATTATACTTCGAGCCATTGACGGAAGAAGATGTAATGAACATTATCGACCTTGAGCAGCCAAAAGGAGTGGTAGTGCAGTTTGGTGGACAAACAGCGATCAATTTAGCTGATAAATTAGCTTCTCACGGAGTTCAGATTTTAGGAACTTCTCTGGAAGATCTTGACAGAGCTGAAAACAGGGATAAGTTTGAAAAGGCCCTTCAGGAAATGGGAATTCCTCAGCCTTTAGGAAAAACTTCCACTTCAAAAGAAGAAGCGATAACAATTGCTAACGAAATCGGTTATCCGGTTTTGGTTCGCCCAAGCTACGTGTTGGGAGGAAGAGCTATGGAAATTGTTTACACAGAAGCGGAATTGGCTCATTACATGGAGTTTGCGGTAGAAGCAAGCCCTGATCAGCCGATCTTGGTCGACAAATATATGGTCGGAAAAGAGATTGAAATTGATGCGATCTGTGATGGTGAAACAGTTATCATTCCGGGAATTATGGAACATATCGAAAGAGCGGGAGTTCACTCTGGAGACTCTATCGCGGTGTATCCTCCACAGAATATTTCACAAAGTGAAGTTGAAACTTTGGTAGATTATACCCAAAGACTTGCTAAAGGATTGAAAGTAATTGGGTTAATGAACATTCAGTACGTTCTTTTCGAAGGAAATGTATATGTAATCGAGGTAAATCCACGTTCTTCAAGAACAGTTCCTTTCTTATCTAAAATCACGGAAGTTCCAATGGCAAACTTAGCTACAAAAGCGATTTTAGGTAAAAAACTGACAGATTTAGGATACAAAAACGGATTGGTACCCAATAAAGAAGGTGTTTATGTAAAAGTTCCTGTGTTCTCTTTCTCAAAACTAACGAAAGTTGACATCTCTCTAGGCCCTGAAATGAAGTCTACAGGAGAAGTTATGGGTAAAGATACAACGCTAGAAAAAGCACTTTACAAAGGATTGGTTGCAGCGGGAAGAAAAGTTCCGATGCACGGTTCGATCTTGTTCACGGTAGCCGATAAACATAAGCAGGAAGCGGCTGATCTGGCGTCTAGATTCCATGAAGTTGGTTTCAGAATCTGGGCAACAGAAGGAACGGCGAAATTCTTCGAAGAAAAAGGAATTCCTTGTAAAATAGGATACAAAATCGGAGAAGAAAGTGTAAACCTGATCGACCTGATTCAAAAAGGAAAAGTTCAGTATGTTGTCAATACCACAACAAAAGGAAAGCAAGCCGAAAGAGACGGTTTCCAGATCAGAAGAATGAGCGTTGAAAACGGTGTTCCTTGTTTAACATCAATGGATACGGTAGAAGCAATCCTGAAAGTGATCGAAAGCATGAGCTTCAAAATGGAGACGATGTAAACCAACTTTGTCAAAGTTTAAATCTTTGACAAAGTTTTCTAATATTAAACCTAACAGGTTTCTGAAACCTGTTAGGTTTTTTATTGTATCTTTTTAAGTGCGTTTTTTTGACATAGGAAAATGGAGCGTTAAGAAAAATTAAAACTTAACTTTACCCAAATTAAAATCCATTGAAAAACAATAAAATATAATGATCAAGTTAACAAAAACGACACCGAAAGATTTGGAAACATTATTTGTTTTTCAGACTAATAAAGAAGGAATTTGGATGGCTGCTTTTACGGCGAAAGATCCGAGCGACAGAGAATTTTATATGGAAAAATGGATCAAAATCGTAGAAAATGAAGAAATAAGAATGCAGACGATACGGTTCGAAAATAAAATTATCGGCAGCGTAATTCATTTTAATGTAATGGAAGAAACCCATGTTTCCTATTGGATTGATCAGCAATATTGGGGAAAAGGATTGGCTACAGAAGGGTTGAAAATGTTTATTGAAGGATCTTCCAAGCGTCCTTTATTTGCGAGGGTTGCCTACGATAATTATGGCTCACAAAGAGTACTCGAAAAATGTGGTTTTAAATCAATTGGGGAAGCAAAAGGATTTGCAAATGCAAGGAATAAAGAAATTAAAGAGTTTATATATAAATTTGAATAATAAGCGATAAACAAAAATTTTACTTAATCTTATAATAAGTTTCGTTAAAATATTTACTTGGTTTAAAGTAAATGGTTTTCCTTTCTGCATCAAAGATCCAAATAAATCTTCGCAATAAATCTGCCCCGAAATAACTTACTTTCTGGGTTTTGAGATCACCGGCAAAAAATCCTGCAGAAACATCTTTTAAAACAACGTTTCCGAGTTTTAGAAAAGGTAAAATTCCCTGTTTTGTAATCACACTTTGTCCAGCAGAATTTTTCAATGTTTTTTCACCTGTAATTTTTAATTTTTTGTCTAAATCTTTTCCGTCCGCAAATTTGTTACTGTAAAGAATTCCGCCGGAATAGCCGGATTGTAGAAGAAAATACACTTCCTGTTGTTCATCGTCAATCACATTATCTGCAACAATATAAAATTGTCCGTTTTCTACAAATAAAGGCATAGATTCATATCCTTTCAAATCGGGTGTTTTTTCATAAATAACAAACTGATTGTTGTCGTAATCAATTTTAAATGTTTTTCCCGCAAAAATTCCCGTTCCTATTTTTCCGTCGGCTTCATGACCCGTTAATTCATTGTCGAAAAAACGAACGTTTTTCTTTATTAATTTCCCGATTTTTATAGTATTATTTTCGCTGATTTCGTCTTTAAAAACAATATGATCCGCTTTTCTTGTTCGTTCTGGTGAAATGGAAGCATCCTCCATCGCAATCTGGAACATCAAATCCAATGAATCTTTATTATTTACTAAAGTTTTTACAATGATGTTGTTATGTTTTGTGATTCTAAATGGAATTTTTTCCTGAGCTTTCACAGCAGAAAACAAAATAATTGTGAATAATAAGACTGATTTTCTGAACATTTTATGAATGGATTATCGGTTTAAATTTAGAAGGATTAAATTACTTTTTATTTTTGAAAAAAGAATGTAAAAATACTTGTTCATTTTTCGGTTGTATACAAAGATCTATAAACACTAGTTTTGTGAAAAAACAGTATGACAAATATACAAGCCTTTAAAGAACTGCATAAAAATAACGAACCCTTATTGCTGGGAAATGTTTGGAATCCGCAAAGTGCCAAAGTTTATGAGAAATTGGGATACAAGGCACTGGCAACCTCCAGTTCAGCAGTTGCGCACAGTTTAGGATATGAAGATGGTGAAAATATGAGATTTGATGAGTATCTTTATATTGTTGAACGAATTTTAAAATCTGTGTCAATTCCGTTAACTGTAGATTTGGAGAGCGGTTATGGAAATAATGTGGAAGAAATTGTTGCAAATATTTCAAAACTTGCAGAAATAGGTGTAGTTGGGATTAATATAGAAGACAGTATGATTGTTGATGGGATCAGGCAAATTGCAGATAAAGAGGTTTTTTATGAAAAGCTGAAATCAGTTATCTTGAAATTAAAAGAAGAAGATATTGAAATTTTCATCAACCTGAGAACAGATCCATTTTTATTAGGATTGGAAAATCCTGTCGATGAGACGCTGCAGAGAATCAGACGGTTTGAAGAAACAGGGATTGACGGAGTTTTTGTTCCCTGTATTACTTCTGAAAATGATATTGAAACCATCGTAAACGGAACTGAACTTCCCGTTAACGTAATGGCTATGCCCGGACTTCCGGATTTTAGCACACTAAAAAAATTAGGCGTAAAAAGAATTTCTTCGGGTAATTTTGCAAATGGATATATTTATCAGAAATTAGAAGAAAAAGGCCGGGAAATTGTAGAAGAGAAAAGTTTTTCACCCATTTTTGTATCATAATGAAACTTACAGAGGAAAGAATGTATCAGGCGTCTTTGGATAAAGATTCTTCATTTGAAGGAATTTATTGGATGGCTGTAAAAACGACCGGGATATTTTGCCGGCCGACTTGTACTGCACGAAAACCCAAAAAAGAAAACGTAGAATTTTTTTTAAGCACAGAAGAAGCCATTGAAAAAGGATACAGAGCGTGTAAGGTCTGCAAACCTCTGAAAAAATTAAATGAAACGCCTAAATATATTCAGGAATTATTGGCTGAGCTGGCACAAAATGTATCGCTGAAAATAAAAGATGCAGATCTCTCCAAAAGAAATATAGAGCCCGTGACGCTCCGCCGCTGGTTTTTAAAAAATCACGGAATGACTTTTCAGGCTTTTCAAAGAGAATTCCGGATGAATGTGGCTTTTAAGAAAATTAAAAATGGAGAAAGTATTATAGAAACGGCTTTAGACTCAGGATATGAAAGTTTAAGCGGTTTTAATGAACGCTTTAAAAATGTTCTCGGAATTTCCCCTAAAAACAGTAAAATACAAATGATTATCGACCTTAAAAGAATTGAAACTCCTCTGGGAACGATGTATGCCTGTGCGATAGATGAAGGTATCTGCCTGCTGGAGTTTACAGACCGGAAAAATATGGAAAAACAATTTATCTCATTATCCAAAGCTTTGAATGCGGAAATTGTACAGGGTGAAAATAAGCATTTCAAACAGTTGGAGGATGAATTAAAAGAATATTTTGAGGGTAAAAGAACAAATTTCGAAGTTCCATTATTCATCAAAGGAACAGAATTTCAGCAAAAAGTCTGGCAGTTACTGAGGGAAATCCCGATGGGTGAAATCAGAACATACAAACAGCAATCCGAATTCTTAGGAAATCCAAAAGCAATCCGCGCGGTGGGAACAGCAAACGGAATCAATAAAATAGCTATTTTAATTCCCTGTCATCGGGTTATTGGCTCAAACGGTGAATTGGTGGGCTATGCAGGAGGAATCTGGAGAAAACAAAAATTATTGGAATTGGAGAAGGCTATTCTATTTTGATTTTGTAATTTTAAACAAAAATTTATTCACGTGAAAAAGTTATTATTTGCACTTTGCATATCAGCTTCAGCTATCAGCTTTGCTCAGGATTATTCGGTACCGGCAGCGAGTCCGCGTCAGAAAGTAGAGCAGCAGTTTTCAATGTCTAAAATCACGATCGATTACGGAAGACCGGGCGTGAAAGGACGTAAAATCTTCGGAGAATTGGTTCCTTACGGACAGGTTTGGAGAGCAGGAGCGAACTCATCAACAAAAATTACCTTCGGACAAGCCGTGAATTTCGGCGGAAAAATTGTTCCGGCAGGGACTTACGGATTATTCATCATTCCAACTGAGAAAGAATGGAAAGTGATTTTAAATAAAGACTTTCAACAATGGGGTTCTTATACGTACGACCCAAAACAGGATGTAGTAGACGTTACAGTTCCGGTTAACAAGCTGGCAGACAAGCAGGAATGGTTTGAAATTACTTTAAATCCGACAGACGAAAATTCTGCAAACCTTGTATTGAAGTGGGATACGGCTCAGGCAGAAGTTGCTTTGAAACCCGCAAGACCGGAGGCAGTGATTAAAATTTCCGATAAATTAAAGGAAATCAAGAAAATAGAATCTGACGCAGCAAAAGCAAAAAGCTAATGAACTTCTCAATTCAACATGTTTTAGAGAACGAAAAATATCAATTAATCCCCTTACAGCAAGGGGATTTTGAGTCTTTATACGAAGTGGCAGCCGATCCTAAAGTCTGGGAGCAGCACCCGAACAAAGACCGTTTTCAAAGGGAAGTTTTTGAAAACTTTTTTAAAGGGGCTATGGAAAGTAAAGGCGCTTTTAAAATTGTCGACAAAGCTACCGGAGACGTTCTGGGAAGCACCCGTTTTTATGATTTTGATGAAACTAAGAACAGTATTTTCATCGGTTATACTTTTTACGGGACAAAATCCTGGGGAAAAGGAATTAATCCTCAGATTAAGAAAATAATGCTCGACTATATTTTCCAGTTTGTGAATACGGTGAATTTCCACATCGGAAAAGAGAATTATCGTTCGCAGACAGCAATGGAAAGGCTTGGGGGGAAGAAAGTTGCGGAAGAAGAAGTTGCCTATTTTGGAGAACCTACAAGAACAAATTTTGTATACGAAATCACAAAAGAAAACTGGATATGAAAAAGTTTAAAATTCAAAAATCACCATTTATTGTCCCAACTGTAGACGGAAAATTAATTGAAGAACATTGGGGAAACTCTACCCAGAATTCAAATATCTCAATTGCTCACATGGAGGCGCCGCCGAATTGGAGCGAACCATACCAGACTCCTCAGTTTGATGAATTTACCTTAATTATTTCAGGAAAAAAACAATTTGAAATAGACGGAGAAACTGTCGTTTTGGAAAAAGGACAAAGCATTTTGGTAGAAAAAGGAGCAAGAGTGCGCTACAGCAATCCATTTCCCGAAGCTTGCGAATATGTTTCCATTTGCCTTCCCGCATTTTCTATGGAGTTGGTGAATAGGGAAGAAGAGGGCGTGGATTGATATAGTTTACCAATCTAATAATTTAACAATGTACCAATGTCAAAAAGATTGGTACATTGTTAAATTGATAAACTGTTACATTTATTTCAAAATTTCCTTTAAAAACATCAGCGTATGATTCCATGCTCTTTTGGCCATCACTTCATTATAATCCGGTGATTTTGGATCCGTAAACGTATGTTTTGAATGAGCGTAAGTGATAATCTGCCAATCCGCATTTCCTTCGTTCATCTCTTTGATAAGATTATTATAATCCTCCGGAGTTACTCCTTTGTCGTCCGCAGGGTTTTCAACTAAAATTTTAGTCGATATCGGCCCATTTTTTCTCGTCTGGTCTTTTCCAATGCTTCCATGGATCGAAACAACGCCTGCCACAGGCAGATTTCCCCTCGCAGATTCCAAAGCTCCCGTTCCCCCGAAACAATATCCAATCACGGCAATTTTATACGGAATAGCTCCGTTTTTCTTCAATTGTTCCAAAGCCAATGAAATTCTTTTCTGATAAGCTTCGTAATTTTTCTTGTAATAACCTGACGTTTTCGCCGCAGCATCGCCGTCTGCAGGAATATTTCCTTCCCCATAAATATCAGCAATAAAAGCTATATATCCCTGTTTTTCCAATTCAATGGCGGCAGTTTTTGCTTCATCATCAATACCTTTCCAAGCGGGAAGGACCAGCACTCCGGGAAGCTTTTTCCCTGCGTTTGATGTTACCAGACCGTTCAGTTTTTGCGAACCGTCCTGGTAAGAAGCCGTTTTAAGGCTCTGACTGAAAGTAATTCCTGAAGTCATAAGAAAAGCTGTTAGTAAGATTGATCGTATCATATTTTGTAATTTATTTTTTTGGAGCTATTTGACTACGTCGAATTGCAGATTTATTTATTTTTGAAGCAATTTCCGGCTTTCCGTTGCAATCTTTTTTTTCAAAAAAGGATTTCCACTGCAATCCGGGCTAGGGTGTTTGTCGGATTTGCAATTTTACGCGTTCATTATCCAACCAGCTTGTCATCCTGAAAGGATCTCAATAACGTTATTTCAAAAACTGAGTCTAGATCCTTTTAGGATGACAAACTGACTGATTTGTGCATGGAAAAATAAAAAATCCTCATCTAAATTAATGAAATAACTTAAAATGAAAATATTATAAACTTTTCAATTATTCGAATTTCACTCCTAAATTAATCAGTTCCTGTTCCAAATCTGTTTCCGGAGTTACATGAACCGTATTAAAACCAAGTGACTGCGCCATTTCAATATTCTTAGGATTGTCATCAATAAAAACAGATTCCTGCGCTTCGAGGTTATACCTTTCCAATAAAATATGCCATATTTTCGGGTCAGGTTTGATTAATTTTTCCGTTCCTGAAACCACAATTTTCCCGTCAAATAATTGAAAGAAATCATAATTTTCCAATGCATAAGGAAAAGTTTCCTCAGACCAGTTGGTTAATCCATATAGCTGATAATCAGTATTTCCAAGCTTTCTCAAAACTTCCACATTATGAGGAATATCGCTTTTCAGCATAACGGTCCAGTTATCATAATACGCTCTCAATTCCTTTTCCCATTCCGGGAATTTTTTCACCTGAATTTCAGTTCCTTCTGATAATAATCTTCCTCTGTCCTGTTCTTCATTCCATTCGGATTGAGCTATATTTTCAAGGAAATATTCCATTTTTTCGTCATCCTTGAAGTATTCTTTAAAAAAATACCTCGGATTCCAATCCATTAATACGCCTCCAAAATCGAATACGATGTTTTTAATTTTCATACTTTTTCTAAGGTTAAGGTTAAGGTGGCAAAATCTAAATTTTAGGCTCAATCTTAACCTCAATATTATTTATAAAATTGATATTGTTCATTTTCATAATACGCATTGATATGCTGTAAACCATTCGTTAAAATAATTTCTTTTGCTCTTACAATGGAATTATATCTTGCTGTCTGTTCAAACGTTTTTTCTGTGAGTTTTATTTGCGGAGCTTTACATTCGATCAAAATAATGGGTTCTGTTTTTTCTGTTATTAAGAGGTCAATTCTTTTCGTTAAACCGTTTAAAACAATCTTTTTTTCTGTGATTAAGGCAGATGTAGAGTAGGACTTCACAGTAAGATAATAGTGAATCCAATGTTGGCGCACCCATTCTTCAGGGGTGAGCAAAAGGTAAGTTTTACGAACCAAATCATAAATAAAAAACTTATCTTTGTCTCGTTTGAATTTAAAATCAAAAGTTTCCTGAAAATTCAGTTTTGGAAGTTCCATTTATAAGATGAAAGAATTAGATTTAATCCTCAAAAATATTAAAAATAAAGAAGTTTTACCGATTTATTTTTTCCATGGAGAAGAACCTTACTTTATTGATCTTGCTGTAAAAGCCCTTGAACACGACTTTCTGGATGAAGATGAAAAAGCTTTCAACCAAACAGTGGTCTACGGAAAAGATACGTCTTATCAGGAAATTCTTTCGCTGGCAAGGCAGTTTCCGATGATGGGAGACAGGCAGGTGATCATCGTAAAAGAAGCTCAGGATTTAAAATTAAATGAACCCGAAACAAAAGCATTGGAGGCTTATGTGGAAAATCCGGTGCCATCCACGGTTTTGGTTTTTGCCCACAAACACAAGAAGTTAGACAGTCGAAAAAAGGTGACGAAATCTTTAGATAAGTTGAAATGCCTTTTTTTAAGCGAATCGATCAAAGAGAATAATCTTCCGAAATGGATTGCCGATGAATGTATTAAATTAAGCATAAAAACAGCCCCGAATATTTCTCATCTACTGGCAGAATATCTTGGAAACGACCTTTCCAGAATCGCCAATGAACTGAATAAATTAAAGATAATTCTGAAGCCGGGAGAAGCTCTCGACGGCACCATTGTAGAAAACCACATCGGAATCAGCAAAGAATACAATGTCTTTGAATTACAGAAAGCTTTAGGAACAAAAAACGCCAATGCAGCATTTAAAATTGCTCATTTTATGGGTAAAAATCCGAAAAACAATCCTTTTGTAATGATGTTGTCGAGCTTATATAATTATTTTTCCAATGTGATTATTTATAATACAATGATCGGCCAGCCGCCACAGGTTATTGCTTCCCAAATGGGCGTAAATCCCTATTTCATAAAAGATTATGCGGAATCTGCAAGATTATATCCTTTAAAACATGCAACGAGAGTAATCTCTATTTTAAGGGAATTTGACATGAAAGGAAAAGGCTTGGGAGCAGTGAATATGAGCGAAGCGGAATTGATTAAGGAACTGGTTTACAAGATTATCAATGTTGATAAAATAAAGATGAAAGTTTAAAGAGTTATAAGTTAAGAGTTATGAATTATGAGTTTGCTGAATAACATGATTATATTCTCTAACCTCTAACCTCTAACCTCTAACCTCTAACTCATAATTCATAATTCATAACATAATCGAAAACTAACATCTTACATATTGACAACTATCATTAAAATAACTTTAAATACTTATTAAAAATTACGAAATTAGCAGTCGGAAATTTTTAAATCTTTTGAAAAGCAAATTATGGAGCAAAACATTTTAGATTGTGTGATCGTTGGATCTGGACCTTCTGGTTTCACAGCAGCAATTTATGCAGCAAGAGCAGACTTAAAACCTGAATTATACACAGGTTTGGAGCCGGGCGGACAATTGACTACAACTACTGAAGTTGATAATTTTCCAGGGTATCCAGCAGGAGTTACAGGTCCTGAAATGATGATGGATTTGCAAAAACAAGCCGAAAGATTCGACACAAAAGTACATTATGAAATGATCACAAAAGCTGAATTTTCTAAGGAAATTGGCGGTGTTCATAAATTATATGCCGGAAACAAAGAAATCTTCGCAAGAACTGTAATTATTTCTACTGGTGCAACGGCCAAATATTTAGGTCTTGCCGATGAAAAAAAATATGCGGGAGGAGGAGTTTCTGCATGTGCTACCTGCGACGGTTTTTTCTATAAAGGAAAAGATGTGGTGGTAGTCGGAGCAGGAGATACAGCTGCGGAAGAGGCGACTTATCTTGCAAAACTTGTAAACAAAGTGACAATGTTGGTGAGAAAAGACGTTTTCAGAGCATCAAAAGCGATGATCCACAGAGTTGAAAATACTCCGAATATTGAAGTGAAATTTCACCATGAATTAATGGGAATTGAAGGTGAGAACAGCCTTGTAGAAAGAGCGGTGGTGATAAACAATCAAACCAAAGAAACTTCTACCATTGATGTTGACGGAATCTTCATTGCGATTGGTCACAAACCGAATACTGATATTTTTGTTGGACAAGTTGATTTAGATGAAAACGGATATATTTTAACCGAAAAAGGTTCTACAAGAACAAATCTTCCTGGCGTTTTTGCTGCAGGAGATGTTCAGGATCATATTTACAGACAGGCTATTACGGCTGCTGGAAGCGGTTGTATGGCAGCGATGGATGCTGAAAAATATTTAGCAGAATTGCATTAATAATTAAAATTTAATTTTTAAATATAAACGCATCTTTAAAAGGTGCGTTTTTTATTTTGGAATAATTAAAAGCGTAATGCTTATTGCATATAGCCTATTGCCTATTGCCATAAAATAATTAATCTGATTCTTAGATTATTATTAAGTTTTGTTAAAATTTGTTTTAAAAATATTTTGGCAGTTACAAAAAACGTTCTATATTTGCACCACTGAAAACGGCGGTACTGTCGGAGTTCAGGAGAGTTGGCAGAGTGGTCGATTGCGGCAGTCTTGAAAACTGTTGACTGTAACAGGTCCGGGGGTTCGAATCCCTCACTCTCCGCCAGATGCGAAACAAAAGTTTTCAAAAGACATCAAAAACCATTTAAATCCTGCAAAATCAATGATTTGCAGGATTTTTTTTGTTTATAACAATTGCTGTATTTTTATAATACTCAAATGTTTGTGGCAATTCTGTGGCCATTTAAATTTTTAAAAAATGCGCTACAAATTTCATTATAAATAATTGATGATCAGCTAGTAGTATTAATTAACGACTTAATTAAAAGAACTTTGGACCGACATTTATAACCCTTAAAGTTTAATTATGCTAACAAAGTTATGGGCTAAATTTCTTCTTAAAAAGCCCGAGAGAAAAAAAAGCAGAACAAACCGCTTGGTTTATGTTCGCATCAGTGTAGATGGAAAATCTAAAGAATTATCAACAAAAAGGAAATAATGATCTTAATCGATGGATCAGAAAGAAGAAAGAGCAACCTACTAAGATTTTGTTTTGAGACAACCTCTTAGTATATTGCAGATAATTATATATCTGTAGATGTCCAATTTTGAAGTTTTTTACGACTATATTCAAAAACTGTCTGGAGAAGTTCTTTCTGACGATGAGAAACTTGTGATAGAGACCCATATGAAACCCAGAAAGTTCAGGAAAAAACAATATTTTCTACAAGAAGGTGATGTGTGCAAGTATACCGGCTTTATTGTAAAAGGTTCTGCCAAAACATTTTCTGTAGATCAAGAAGGAAATGAAAATATCCTGAAATTAAGTATAGAAAATTGGTGGCTGGCTGATTTTGAAAGTTTTTATCAATTAACGCCAAGTCATTACAATATACAGGCAATGGAGGATCTGGAAGTTTTGCAGGTAACAAACGCACAGGTTGAAGAGTTTTTTAAACCCATTTCAGCTTTTTCAGCGATGATGGAGGTTATAAAGCAAAATAATGCAATTGCCAATCAAAAAAGGGTGCAAGCTTCAATCAGTTTTACAGCTGAAGAACGTTATGCAGACTTTGTAAGCAATTATCCGCACTTTCTCATGCGTTTTCCGCTAAACGTTATTGCTTCATATCTAGGCTTGTCGCCTGAAACCTTGAGTAGATTGAGGAAAAAAATAAATTTAAGGTAAAATTTAACCTTGCTCTTTCTTTATTTTAGTTTAATATATCGTTACGCTTTTTCTTAAACATTCTCTTCCTATTTCAAAGTCTGAAATTGACTTTTGTCAAGTGTATTTAATGATTCACATCAATACTACATTTCTTTTGAGAAAATACCTTTGTACAAAAATCAGAACATATATCTGAAAATTTAAAAATGTACAATTATGAGTAAATTAAAAAACAAAGTAGCAGTGATCACCGGAGGTAATAGCGGTATAGGTCTGGGTATTGCAAATGCATTAAAAAATGAAGGCGCAGTAGGTGCTATTGTTGGCAGAAATCAGGAAACATTAGATAATGCTCTAGCTCTTCTTGGAGAAAGTTTTATTGCAATAAATGCCGATGTGACCAGAGTTGAAGATTTGGAAAGGATATTTAGAATAACATCTGAAAAATTTGGCAAGATTGATACTCTTGTCGCAAATGCAGGTGCTGGAAGTGTGGGGAATGTAGCAAACACCACCGAAGAAGATTACGATAAATTGATGAACTTAAATCTGAAGGCTGTATATTTCACGGTTCAAAAAGCATTGCCCCATATGAATGATGGCGGCTCCATTATTCTTATTGGGTCAAACGCAGCGCATCGGGCTTATGCCTCTTTTACGCTTTACGGTGCCGCAAAATCTGCTGTAATGTATTTGGCAAAAGGATTTTCCAGTGATCTTTTAGACAGAAAGATAAGAGCTAATGTTATCATTCCTGGCACTACGGATACTCCTGCGTTTGATAAATTTATTCCTGCCGAGCAAATAGATGCAGTGAAGCAGCAGTTTGCAGCGGTGGTACCGGCAGGCAGAATAGGGAAACCATCCGATATTGGGAAAGTTGCGGTATTTTTGGCTTCGGAAGATTCTTCATTTATGCTTGGTTCTGAAGTCCTTGTTGATGGCGGTATGACCTATTTGGCAAAATAAAGATTGCCAACCATTCATTCTTGGCAAAAAAGTTGAGCCAAATGCCGGACAAAGATAACGTTGGCCGGCATTTTATTTTAATTATCTGAAAAAATTATTATTGTGGTTCCCTTTTCTATTAAATTGATATGGGTCCAGTATTTCAAGCTAAATTTGTATTTTCTATCTCTTACCACATCAATCTTTATAAAATTAAAAAAACATCGACTAAAATAGTTAATGCTTTTTTGTTGGTACTCACAACCGAAGAAATATCGAAACATTTAGTGGAAGATTTGGAGAAAATTCACAACTATCAGTATCAAATATTAAAAATTTCACACTATGATTATTGTGATTTTAGTATCAATCGAAAATATCGGATTATTTATTAAACAACCATTTCAATAAGTTACTAAACGACAAATTAATTATTAAAATTTCATAACTTTAATAATTGAAATACAATTCACATTTTTATTCCAATGAATATTAATTATCGTATACTCCTACCACACGAAAGCATGCATTATAGAAGTATTCGTCTGGAAAGTTTGGAAAAATTTCCTGAATCATTTTGTGCCAGTTACCAGGATGCCCTGAAAACTGAAAAGTTCAGGCTGGAAAGTGATATTGAAAATCAAACACAGGAAAGATTTGTTATGGGAGCATTTGCGGATGATAAGCTTATAGGGATCTGTGCTTTTGCAAAAGAGGAAAATAATACAGGAAATATTTACCAGATGTATGTCAAAGAGCCTTTTCAGGGGAAAAATATTGGTTGGGGATTGATCCAAAAGGTTATTGGGGAAGCTTACGAAAGATTCAACAAGATCAATATCTTCCTGGAAGTAACCGACAAAAATGAAAAAGCGTATAATCTTTACAGAAAAATAGGATTTAAAGATGTGATCAGTGATGCAGAAAAGGAAGACAATGGCAGTACACAGCTTTATTTAAATACTGCAGACTATATTAAAACTCAAATTTAACACTTCACCGCTAAGGTCCTGATGACAATTTAATTTTGTCTAATTTTCGACATTTAGCGTCATAGAAGTGTAATCATAAGAAATATTATCAATCCTAAACATATCCTTGGTTATACTTAATGATTCAAAATTCATTTTTTGATAAAGTCTGATCGCGGGAATATTATTTGTTAAAACCTGCAGGTCAATCCAGCTGATTTGGTGCTTATTTCTACAATAGTCAATAATGAATTCCAGCAGTTTCTCACCAATTTTCAAATTTCGGAAATTACTATCGACACCCATTCCAAGCAAAACCCTGTGTTTTGTATTGAGCTGATTGTGTGAACGAATATCAATATGTCCAACAATTTTATTTTCTTCATTGATGGCAACCCAGGCTTTTCTCCATCCTGTTTCCCCATCTTTTTTATGTATTCCGTCTTCAAATTTTGCTTTCCATTCAGTAGAAAGTCCGGATTGCTGTTGAGAAAGCGGCTGAAAAAGTGTCTGCTGTCCATTTTCAGAAAGATGAATGGTCAGATACTGAATAAAATCATCGAGGTTGTCTTTATTTAAATCTTTAATTGAAATCATTTACAAATTATTTTGGTGAAGCAGATATTCTTTAGTGCTAATTTTAGATAAGGTTCGTATACCGCTACTAAATGTAACAAGTTACTGATTTATGCAGACACTAACAAAGTCACAAATAAATACAAGATTATCATAGAATTATTTTCCAGGATCGTAATGATAAAGTGGAAGCCTTGCTCTGTTAGGATTTTGCGCCCGGAATATTGGAACGTTATAAAACATCTTTAAAATATACACAGAAATTCATCAATTGGAAGTAATACAATAATTTCAAAAAACGATCTTTTAACTTCTTTTTTGACTTCATTCTCAGTGATTAATTTAATCAGGAATCAGTGACCATTTTAAGGTTTGTCTCGTCCTTGAAAGACCTTTGAATTCTACTTTCCAAATATTGGAGAAGCATAAAACTCCCGACTACAGCCAGGAGTTTATATTATTTATTATATTGATAATTACATTTTTACCGCTATAATTGGGCCTAGATTGGATATTCTTCCGTAAGCACTAATACCAGAATACCTTGGACGTATTACGGTATTATCTTGATGAACGATAGCAACCTGACTAACTTTACCTGCTACCTGAAAGCTGCTAATAACGGGAATCACATGAGGACCGAAATTATTTCCTCCATAGCTTGGGAATTCAGCAGAGCCCGAGCTGGTAATAAAATCAAAATAAATATATCTTGGAAAAGTATCATATAAAGTAGTGCTGTTGGCTGGGTCTAATATTCTGAACTGAGTAGTACTGCCTGGCTGGAAATAATCGAACTGAGCATAGTAATAAAGAGTATATACTCCCTTATTTAAAGTTACTGGAGTATTTGGTATAAATTCTGTTGTAGTAGAAGCTACAAAAACAAAATTTTGAGGAAGATTATTAATTCCATTAATGATGGTGGAACCTGGAGCCGGTTGCCAGCTCGCAATTCCGTTAGCATCAGAGGTAAGAATTTTTCCATCACCCTGAGTACCATCTGCTATTCTGATATTTCCGTTAATATCCAACTTAGAAGTTGGATTGGCAGTACCTATACCCATATTTCCTTCAATAATAGCTCCATTTGCAGGTGCGGGAGTATTAATGTACGCGGTACCTATAGAAGTATTACCGTTGACCGTCAGTGTATTTGCTGGCATATGTGTGTTAATACCCACATTTCCTGTCTGGGCGTAAATAATATTGCTATTAATGATGGTAAGCATCACAATAGAGAGTAGGATTTTTTTCATGATGTAAAATTTTATAAATGATTTAATTTTATGACAAATTCTGCAATTCTCATTTCAATGCATAAGATTTTACATTGCTTTTTTGTACTTCTTAAAATAAATTCACAGAGACTTTTTGGGTGATAAAAAATGATCACAGACTATTCTTAATCGTGTTTTGAATGCGAAATTTCGGGAGAGACTTAAATCAGTTTTCATAGCAGCAGCCTGATAAATTCTTCTAAGTAGATTGTTTTGGGAAAGATAAAATTCTATTGTCAACATATTTTAATGGTATTAACTTTTCTTCCATCATTCTTGTTAAATCTTTGTGTATTTTGTGTCTTTAGAATCTGATAAAAAATATTATTGCAGGGGAACAGATAATATTTCTTAGCAAAGATAAAGGCTGTAAACAATCTGTTAAAATAAAAAGCATGCGATTTTCTTTGTAAAGACGTAGAATTAATTCTATTGTTGTAGACAGATATTATGTTAATTTACTAAACAAGGACATTTGTGGGGTGATCCGAATATTAAAAATGAATGTAAATCTCAAAAAACGATAAAATAAATCTTTATTAGTGATAGAAATTGCTTTTTCAAGTTTTATAAATCGATTATCTTTTTTCTGATCCTACTCTAAACTAAAACTTTGACTCTTATTACCTCCCGTTTAACTGATTATTGTAAAAGTATAGTTCTTAGAATTATTTTAATTATAATTACATTTGCAAAAAAAATTATACATGATAAAAAAATTATTATTTACTTCTTTTTTATTCTCCTTACTCTCCAATGCACAGGTTTTGGATACTACTTTCGGTACAGATGGATATAATTTTACAAATCCGTCAACAGTTTGGGACAGAGCCGGTAATATTTTTGTAGAGCAGGATAACAGCATGATTATTTTAGGAAATATAGGACCAGGAGCTAAACGGGCTATTTATAAATTGAATGCTGATGGAAATATAGATACTTCTTTTGGGAGTAATGGGACTACAATTACTCAAAACCAATCCTCTCATTTCCAGATTCTTAAACTAAATAACGGAAAATATCTTACAGTAGGGAGTGTGGGCTATATGTATAATCAAAATTTTTTTGCAGAAAGATTCAATGCTGATGGTACTTTAGATACAGCTTTTGGAGATAATGGGAAGGTTGCTGTAAACATGGGATATCCGACTACTGTAGAAACTATTGACATGGCGTACAGTGCTATTGAGCTCCCGGATGGTAAAATAATCTTATGCGGCTGGGCAGAATACAGCTATCCAAAAAAGAGATCCTGCCTTCTTAAACTGAATCAGGACGGCACTGTCGATACAACTTTTGGAACCAATGGAAAAGTATATTTTACATTGAATACAGGAGCATCACAGGAAAGAGCAAACGGAATGAATGTATTTTTATGGAACAATAAAATAGTTGTTGCCGGAAGGGGGAGAATTACTGATACCAGCGATAGTACTACCGGAATAAATGATATGTATGTGGTAAGGTTAAATCTTAACGGAACTTATGATACAACCTTCGGCACCAATGGAAAACTTCTCTTCAATCTGGGATATTCCTCAGACTACGGAGCTGCAGTTCAGGATGTAAATGGGAATATTTACATCACCGGCTGGATATATTCTAATTCTACATCAGAAACATGGGTAGCTAAAATCAGTTCTGAAGGTCAGCTTGTGGCTAACTTCGGTGATAACGGAATTGCAAAACGTAAGATGGTTACTGGTGCCCAATCTGAAAGTTCTAACACAATTGTTTTGGGAAATGATGGCATATATGTCGGAGGTAATTTCTACTTTCCGAATGGACTGTCAGATTATGATTGGATGTATTTAGGTAAATTCAATTTTAATGGAACGCCGGATTTATCCTTCGGTACCAACGGGCTGTTCCGATTATCGGGAAATTCTACTGTCCGTAGAATGTTTGGAATGAAATTCGACAATAATAAAAGATTAATAGTGGCAGGAGACTCAAACCATAGTGATAGACAATTTGCTTCGGCCCGAATTACGATCAGCAACGAAACTCTAAATACAGAAGAAGTTAAAACAAATAAATCAGATTTAAAATTTTATCCAAATCCTATTTTAGACTTTTTATATATTGACATGAGTAATAACGAATCAGTACAGAAGATAGGTCTGTATAGTATAGATGGTCGATATATTAATAGTTTGGATTTTAAAGCTGAAGGTAATAAATTGAAAATTAATCTTCAAAATATTTCAGTTGGAAGTTATTTGCTAAAAGTAGAATATAATAAAAAAGTTAAAACGGTAAAAATTATTAAAAAGTAATTGTTCCTTATTATTAAAATAGTGGCTTCAATTTTTGGAGCCACTATTTTAATGGATCAGCTCGTTACTCACTCAAAAGGAAATTATATTTGTCTCAAACTATTATTACAAGAGTTCCCTTTTCGTGAAGCCGCGGGACATTAATAATAGGATGAAGTTCTATATTTTACAATTATAGAGGCAACTATCATATTCTAGCTTTTTCTAAATATGAAAACGGAGTGGACGTAGAAATCTAAGGAATAAATAGATTAATTAACCGGGATATAACTTTGGCTTCTGATAAAATTAAAATCTCAAAAAACGAGATCAAATCCTAATTATCCAAGTACAACTGAAAATTCTTCCGGAGGAAGCAGGGGAAATATACTTAAGCCTTCTTTTTCCTAGCAAAAAGAGCTACTTCAAAAAAAAAATAAAACCTGAAATTATTCAGGTTTTATTTTAATTCAAATATTTCAGAACGTTTTGTTTTTCTAAGGTAAACGTTTTGTGAGATGTATTTTCTATGGTGATAGATTGACTTTTGTCAAGTAATTCTTTAATTTCACAGAAAGCCTCACCGCTCATTTTAGAAACATCAATATTGTTAATTTTAATGATTTTATCCGTTAACTGTAATCCTGATAATTGCGGAACCTGTAGTTTATTTACAATAACAAGGCTGTTGTCAATCGGTGCAAATGCAACCCCGAAACTTTGATATTCAGGAGACTTTCCTGTATTGGCAAGAATAATTTTTTTACTAATGAAGTCAAGATCAACTAAATAATTTTCTATAAACCTGGTACCAATTAAATTAGGTGAATCAGAACTGCTGTCTATTATTTGATTACCCAATTTTGTATTATTGAGTTCAATATCCATCAGGTCAACCTGTCTTTGGCCTTTAACAATACTGTTTAAAGACTGAGAAAGAAGTCCTTCAAAAGTCAAAAAATCTTTATCTTTTATTTTATCGTAAGATTTCTGATTAACCGTAAAACCCATTCCAGAACCGGTATCAAATATAAATTCTATATTTTGATTTCTTATTTTAGCATTAATTCTTGGGACACTGGTGAAATTTTCTTCAGAAAAAGGAATCGCTGCAATAGTATTGGTCAGCTCTTGTGGTTTATCAAATACAGTAATCATCTTACTTTTAAAATCAATTCGCCAAACTTTGCCTTTCATCATGTTGGCTCCAAAAATCCCACTAATTTTTTTACACGCACGACCGCTCATCCAGCTTATATCTGCAAATGAAAAGTTTACGTTTTTGATGTTTAAGTCTGCTATCTGTAAATTATCTGTCGAAAAAACCTCCATTTTTGATTTCGCATTGTTTGCATCAATACCTTCAAAAATAGTCGTACTTTTCTTTTCGTTCAATTGATTTTTTAGTTCAGATGAAATAATCGTAAAAGCTCCTGAATCAAAAATGAAATTATGCGGATTATTTTTAATATTTACATTTACAATGATCTTTCCGTCAATTAATTCGAATGGTAATGTTGTGGCATTAAAAAAGAAAGGAAACAACAATAATAGTAAAAACAAATGCTTTTTATGATTTCTCATTTTTTATTGATTTAAGCTGTTATACAAATATAAGAATAAAAATAAAGACTGCCAATAAGGCAGTCTCTACTTTAAATTACCAAGTCCACTTGATGGTTACAGAACCTGTTACGGTTGTAGCACCAGTTTGAGGGTTGGTTGTTGTGCTTACATTGGTGGAAAGTTCTTTCTTTTTCTTACCTCTTGCAGCAAACGTTGAAGGTGGCGTTGTATCCTGCATTTCAACCGGAACTTGTCCTAAAAATCCGATAGCTAAACTAAATCCTGTTACTCTTAAATCAACTA
>Ga0307412_10000487_pt1 | contig 23696 bp, 21 predicted proteins | sample DK1Cmetagenome_3_FD_203823 | JGI IMG/M metagenome (GOLD analysis project Ga0307412, IMG submission 203823) | Maize rhizosphere microbial communities from greenhouse at UC Davis, California, United States - DK15-C-1 | ecosystem: Host-associated > Plants > Roots > Rhizosphere > Soil | place: USA...
AGAGGGGCCAGGTCTCGGTCGCCGCGCTGCCGTCGCTGGCGGCCCGGCTGCTGCCGCGCGTGCTGATGGCCTACCGCCAGGCGCACCCGCACGTCGCGCTGAAAGTGCGCGACACGCTGTCGGGCCCGGCCTTCGACCTCGTGCGCGCGGGCGAGGTGGACTTCGCGCTGACCGCTGCCGATCCCCAGCACGCCGACCTGCATTACGTGCCGCTGCTATCCGACAGCTTCCTGCTGCTGATCCCCGAATCGCATCCGCTGGCCAAGACGCGGGGCCCGCTACGCTGGGCCGACACCGCGACCGCCGCGCACGTGTCGATGGTGCAGCCCAGCAGCGTCCGGCAGTACACGGAATGGGCCTTCTTGCAGAACCGCATCCGCTTCACGCCGGCGTTCGAAGCCGAGCATCTGACGACCATCGTGGCCATGGTCGAGTGCGGCTTCGGCGTGGCCGCCTTGCCCGAGATCGCGGCGGGCGCGGTATCGCAGACCGCCATCGTCCAGCGGCCACTGACCGGGCCGGTGGCAGAGCGTTCGATCGGCCTGGTCACCTCGCGCAACCGCAGCCTTTCACCGGCCGCGGCGGCGCTGGTGCAGACTCTAAAAACGTATTTGGCCGCGCATCCGCGGTAGCCTTTCGGGGGGCCGTCTCGCCGCTTTTGATTTCCCGCAAACGGCCGCGCAATGGCAGTCGACACGGAGCAGCCGGTGGTATTATTCTCAGTACACTAACTAATATCGGAGCTGCCTCAACGTGCCGGATGTACAGAAAAAGACGACGTCCCAGAAGCGCGTCGCAACTCAGAAGACAGACAACAATATTTTCGATCCGGCAAAGCAGGTGCTGTGGTCGCGGCCCGGCTATCTGGTGCGGCGCCTGAACCAGATCCACTACGCCATGTTCTACGAAGAGTGCAAGACGCAGAACGTGACGCCTGTGCAGTACGGTGTGCTGACCGCGCTGTCGCTCAGTCCGTGGCTGGACCAGACCGCCATCGGCATGGAACTGGGCCTGGATCGCACCACCACCGCCGATGTCGTCAAGCGGCTGCAGGAGCGCGGCTTGGTGGAACGCCGGGTCAATCCTACCGACAAGCGTTCGCGCCAGGCGGTGATTACCCCGGAAGGCTTGCGCATCATGGGGCTGCTGCAGGAAGGCATGGCCCGGGCGCAGCAGCGCTTGCTGGAACCCTTGTCCACGCGCAATCAGGAGATCTTCATGAAGCTGCTTTCCACGCTGGTGGAAGCCAACAACCAGTACAGCCGCACGACCCTGAAGCCGATGTAAGGCGCAGGCGCCGCGCCCACGGCGCGCGCCTTTTCGCGTTCAGTTCTTCAGCACGTTCATCCGCGCCACGCCGCGGGCGGCCTGCCCATCGCCCAGCGTGTTGCGCACCCAGATCAGTTCGGCGGCGATCGCCACCGCGATCTCGGCCGGCGTCTTGCTGGCGATGCCCAGGCCCACCGGGCCGTGCAGGCGGGCGATCTGGTTGTCGTCCAGGTCGAACAACCGCAGCCGCTCGCGCCGCTTTTCCTGGTTGGCGCGCGAACCCAGCGCGCCGACGTAGAACGCGCGGGACTTCAACGCCTCCAGTAGCGCCATGTCGTCCAGCTTGGGATCATGGGTGACGGCGACGATCGCGGTGCGCTCGTCGGTGCCAATTTCCAGCACCGCGTCGTCCGGCATGCTGGTCAGCAGCGTGGCCTGGGACGCGCTCCAATCGGTGAAGAACTCTTCGCGCGGGTCGCACACCGTGACGTGGAATTCCAGCGTCGCGGCGATGTCCGCCAACACGCGGGCCGTCTGGTTCGCGCCGATGATCAGCAGCCGCCAACGCGGCCCATACACGCTGCGGAAGATGCGGCCGTCGAAATCCGGTCCATCGGCGGGGCCGGCGGGCGACACCGACGTGTGGCCGTCCAGCAGGTCCACGGTGCGCTGGATCAGGCGGTGCTCGCGGATCGACGCCAGCACGCGGTCCAGCCACACCGTGTCGCGCAGCCGTTCGCTGATCAGGCGCAGCGTGCCGCCGCAAGGCAGGCCAAAGCGCGCGGCCTCGTCCCGCGTGACGCCGTAGGTCAGGCGGGCAGGGGCGTCTTCAAGCTCGCCGGCGCGGGCTCTTGCGATCAGATCGTCTTCGATGCACCCGCCGGAAACCGAACCGGCTACCCGGCCGTCGTCGCGCACGGCCAGCATGGCGCCCGCCTGTCGGGGCGCCGAGCCCCAGGTCTGCACAACGGTGATCAGGTGCACGCGGCTGCCGGCGGCGACCCAGTCGCGGGCAAATTGCAGTACGTCAAGGTCAAGGGCGTTCATCGGCTTCTCACTGAGGCGGGTCCGCGGAAGAAGGCCGCGGGCACGGCATATGTTCACTGTACTGATGAGTCGGGGCGATGTCTCTAGTGTCTATCCCTACTATTTTCGCGCCTTTTTTCGAGCTTGATCCGCAGGCCGTATCGCGCCTCGGGATTTCCCTAATTGGTCAGTATGCTGACTATAAAGTCAGTATACTGACGTAAATTCGGAAGCCGGACGGCGCGGATCCTCCCTCATGGAGATGCCGTGCGTTGTTCCGGTTGTTCCAATCAAATAGTCAGTGTACTGATAATGGACGCTGGCATGCCGGGGCGGGGCAGGCGCCGCGCCATCACATTGGGAGCAGGGGAATGAGCAAAGTGCGCAAGATCGCGTTCGAGGAGCACTACACCGCGGTCGGATTCAAGGACTATTCAAAGAGCTTCGCGCAGCATATCGATCCCGCCGTGCTGGCCGACCTGGCGGCGCGGCTGGTGGATTTCGATGAAGTCCGGCTGGGCGAAATGGACCGCGCCGGCATTGACTTCGTCATTCTGTCGCAGACCGGGCCCGGCGTGCAGGCGGAAGCCGATGCCGCGGTGGCGCTCAATCGCGCCAAGGAAAACAACGATTTCCTGGTCAGCCAGATCGCCCGGCATCCCACTCGGTATGGCGGCTTCGCCACCTTGCCGATGCACGATCCCCTCGTGGCGGCGGCGGAACTGACGCGTTGCGTGAAGCAGCTGGGCTTCAAGGGCGCGCTGATCAACGGCCACACCAACGGCGTGTACTACGACGGTCGTGCCTATGACCCCTTCTGGGAGCAGGTGCAGGAACTGGATGTGCCGATTTACCTGCATCCGAGCGACCCCTATGTTGTTCCGCAAGCCTATTCCGGCCATCCCGAGCTGGTGGGGGCGTCTTGGGGCTGGGGCGTCGAGACCGCCACGCACGCGCTGCGACTGTTGTTCGGCGGTGTGTTCGACCGCTATCCCGGCGTGAAGCTCATCCTGGGGCACATGGGCGAGGGCCTGCCGTTCCAACGGTGGCGCTTCGACAGCCGCTTCGCGGTGTATTCGCACGGCATCAAACTGGCGCGCGCGCCGTCGGAATACCTGGGCAGCAACATCGTCATCACCACGTCCGGCGTCTGTTCGCCGCCCACGTTGATGGCTGCCATCGCCGAAATGGGCCGCGAAGCCGTGATGTTCTCGGTGGATTACCCCTACGAATCGACGGCGCTTGCCGCCGAATTCATCGAACGGACGCCGATGGATGACGCCACCCGCGATCTGGTCTGCCACGGCAACGCGCGCCGCCTGTTCAAACTCTGATCCCTCCGGAAAAAGGAGCAACCATGCAAAGACCTTTCCGTATCGGCCAGATCGTGCCGAGCTCGAACACGACGATGGAAACCGAAATCCCCGCGATGCTGCTGGCGCGCCAGCAGATCCGGCCGGAGCGTTTCACATTCCACTCCAGCCGGATGCGCATGAAGAAGGTGGTGAAGGAGGAGCTGGCGGCGATGGACGGCGAGTCCGACCGCTGCGCGGTGGAACTGAGCGACGCACGGGTGGACGTGCTGGGATACGCCTGCCTGGTGGCGATCATGGCAATGGGCCACGGTTATCACCGGGTCTCGGAAAAACGCCTGCAGGCGCACACGGCCGCCAACGGCGCGGATGCGCCCGTGATCACCAGCGCGGGGGCCCTGGTGGACGCGCTGAAGGTGATCGGCGCGCGCCGTATCGTGGTGGTGGCCCCGTACATGAAACCGTTGACCGAGCTGGTGGTGGACTACATCCGCAACGAAGGCTTCGAGGTGGTGGATTACCGCGCGCTGGAAATTCCGGACAATCTGGACGTGGGCCGGCACGACCCGGCACGCTTGCCGGAGATCGTTGCGCAGATGGACACCCGTGATGTCGACGCCATCGTGCTGTCGGCCTGCGTGCAGATGCCGTCGCTGCCGGCCATCGCCAAGGTCGAGGCGCAGACGGGCAAGCCGGTGATCACCGCCGCCGTGGCCACGACCTACGCCATCCTGAAGTCGCTGGACCTGGAACCGGTGGTCCCCGGCGCTGGCGCGCTGCTGTCGGGCGCCTACTGAGGAACGCAGCCATGAGCACCTATCTCTATGGCGGCAACGTCCATGCCAATGGCATCCGCCAGCACTACCTGCGCTATGGTGGCGCGCACACGGCGGGCCGCGATGCGGTCGTGATCGTGCCGGGCATCACCAGCCCTGCGGCAACGTGGGGCTTCGTTGGCGAGCGGTTCGGCAAGACGTTCGACACCTACCTGCTTGACGTGCGCGGCCGCGGCCTGTCGGAAGCCGGCGCGGCGCTGGACTACAGCCTGGACGCGCAAGCGGCCGACGTGCTGGCTTTCGCAGAAGCGCTGGGACTCGCGCGCTACAGCCTGGTCGGCCATTCCATGGGCGGGCGAATCGGCGTGCGCGCGGGCCGGACCCAGCCTGCCGGGCTGCGCCGCCTGGTGCTGGTCGATCCACCGGTCTCCGGCCCCGGCCGCCGCCCTTATCCGGCCAAGCTGCCCTGGTATGTCGATTCCATGGCGCAAGCCCGCCACGGGATGGACGCCGAGGCCATGCGCGCCTTCTGCCCGACCTGGACGGACGCGCAGCGCCAACTGCGCGCGCAATGGCTGCACACCTGCGACGAGCGCGCCATTGTCCAAAGTTTCGACGCCTTCCAGACCGACGATATCCACGCCGACCTGCCGCTTTTGAACGTGCCGGTTCTGCTGGTGACGGCCGAAAAGGGCGACGTGGTGCTGGACGACGACGCGGCGGAAATCGCGCGCTTGGCGCCGGGCACGCGGCATCACCGCGTGCCGGCGGCCGGCCACATGATTCCGTGGGACAACGAGGAAGGCTTCTACGCGGCCTTCGGTGATTTCCTGGGCGCGCCGCTGGCGCGGGCCTGAACCGCCGGGCCGTCAAGCAAGGAGAAAATCATGCCTGTAAGCGACTATGAACTGGTGAAGGCCTGGCAGCAGGTGCTGACCTTGTCGAAGCTGCAAGCCGGCCAGTCGGTCACGGTGCTGACCAGCGCCGCGACCCACCCCCAAACGCTGTCGACGGCGCTGATCGCGGCGCAATCGATGGGGGCGGTGGTCAACCGGCTGGACTTGCCGCCCGTCAACGGCGAAAAGGCGTTAAGCCGCGATTCGCTGGCCTACCTGGGCACCACGCCGCTGACCGGGAACAAGCCCGCGATTGCGGCGCTGAAGGAAAGCGACCTGGTGCTGGACCTGATGACGCTGCTGTTTTCGCCGGAGCAGCACGAGATCCTGGCCACCGGCACCAAGATCCTGTTGGCGGTCGAACCGCCCGAGGTGCTGGCGCGACTGGTCCCTTCCGAGGCGGACCGGACCCGCGTGAAAGCCGCGGCCGCGCGCATTGGCGCGGCACGCGAGATGAGCGTGGTGTCGGCGGCCGGCACGGACTTGCGCTGCCCGCTGGGCGAGTTTCCGGCGATCAGCGAATACGGCTTCGTGGACGAGCCCGGGCGATGGGACCATTGGCCCAGCGGCTTTGTGCTGACCTGGCCGAACGAACGCGGCGCCAACGGCAGGATCGTGATTGACGCGGGCGACATCCTGCTGCCGCAAAAGCTGTACGTGCGTTCGCCGATCACGCTTACGGTCGAGGACGGTTTCGCCACCCGCATCGAAGGCGGGGTCGACGCGGAACTGTTGCGCGAATACGTGGCGTCGTTCCAGGACCCCGAGGCGTACGCGATTTCGCATATCGGCTGGGGCTTGCAGCCGCGCGCGCACTGGACCACGCTGGGCCTGTATGACCGCGAGGCCACCATCGGCATGGATGCGCGGGCGTACGAGGGCAACTTCCTGTTCTCGCTGGGCCCGAACAACGAGGCGGGCGGCAGCCGCACCACCACGTGCCATATCGATATCCCGTTGCGCGGCTGCACCGTACGGCTGGACGGCGAGGACGTGGTGCGCCAGGGCAGGGTGCTGGATGGCGCCGCCCCGCAGCAATAGGCCACGGCGCCCAACAACCATCGATCAAGGAACCCGCTTCATGCATGACGACATTTCTGCCTACGAGCGCCAGGGCTTCGGCGCCACGATGACCCCCAAGCCGCCCTATGGCCTGCTGATCGTGGACCTGGTCAACGGCTTTGCCGACCCGGCCGTGTTCGGCGGGGGCAACATCGCCCCGGCCATCGCCCAGACGACGCATCTGCTGGCGCATGCGCGCAGCCAGGGCTGGCCGGTGGCGCACAGCCGCATCGTGTTCGCCGACGACGACGCCGACCACAACATCTTCACGCTGAAAGTTCCGGGCATGCTGACGCTGAAGGAAGCGCACCCCCACAGCGCGATCGTGCCTCAGTTGACGCCCGCCGCGGGGGAACTGGTGGTGCGCAAGACGGTGCCGTCGGCGTTCTTCGGCACCGGCCTGGCGGCATGGTTGACGCAGCGCGGGGTGCAGACGCTGCTGGTGGCGGGCGCGGTCACCAGCGGCTGCGTGCGGGCAAGCGTCGTGGACGCGATGCAGTACGGCTTTCGGCCGCTGGTGGTGTCCGACTGCGTGGGGGACCGCGCCATCGGCCCGCACGAGGCGAATCTGTTCGACATGCGCCAGAAGTACGCCACGGTGCTGACGCGCGAAGAAGCCATGCGCGCGACGCTGGCCTGAAGACGCGGACGGCCCGTCAACGGAAAAGGGCCTGCCAATGGAAAAGGGGTTGCGCCTTGCCGGCGCAACCCCTTTTTTCATGTAGACGGGCGCTTGCCTACACCGGGTAGACCAGGTCATTGGCCAGGATGGTGGTGTCGTACACCACTTGGCGCTCTTTCAGCTTGAGCACGCCGTCTTCCCGGGTGAAGCGGTCATAGTAGGTGCCCGCCAGATGCAGGGTCGTGGGGCCTTCCACCAGGGTCTGCATCAGCATGAAGGCGGCCTGCGATTCGATCTCGCCTTCAGGCGATTCGCAGGTTACGCGGGTGTTGCTGACCAGGTGCAGCATGTATCGCGGGGCGAACATCTGGGTGCGGGAGATGGCAACCGCGCGGTCGTGCATCATGGCGCGGCCTTCCGAGTAGACCAGCCCGACCGGCAGGCCCAGCTCGGCGTTCTCGCGCGCCGTCACGCGGTACAGGCCGTCTTCGGTGAAGAAGCCGGGCCAGGCTTCGACCAGGCCGGCGTCCAGCGTCGCGCAGTAGTCGGCGTGGAATTCATCGATTTCCTGGCGCAGCGCGATGGCGCGCGCCGGATCGATCTTGCGGGGGGAAAATTCGAATCGGGTTCTCATGTGTCTTGGTTCCTGCCTCAGAAGCCCATCACGCCGCGGTAGTAGCTGTACATCGAGCGGATCGCGGCCTCCGAGATCAGCGTGTTCGACGTGCCTTGTTTGCCGGATTCCAGCTTCAGCACGTTGACGTCCGTGCTGGCGCGCCGCACGCCTTCCTGCACGAACTTCATGGCTTCATTGTCTTCCAGCCCCAGGAACCCGGCCGGCCCCATCAGGTTGCCCTGGCGCAGGCGGTGGCGTTCCATGTCGGGCGTATCGTCTTCGTACCCGAACATGGTCCATTGCATGATCATGCTGTCGGGTCCGTTGGGTACGATCTGGCGCACGCCCAGCGTGTTCATCTCGCGCTGGACAATCAGGTTGGGCCACACGGTCTGCATCGTGACCGACCAGGGCGAATCGAACTCTTTCACGAATTCCAGGAAGCGGTCGTCCTGCAGGTGCAGGCCGTCATGGAAAGAGCGCATTTCCTTCTTGTTCTCTTCGCTGACGGTGGCGTATTTGTCTTCGCTCTTGGCCGACGCCATGGTGCCATGGCGGCCGTGCACGGAGTCCACGAGCATGGCGGATTTGTTGCCGGCCACCAGCAGCCCGAACACGACCAGGAACGAATGCAGCAGGGTCGCGTGGTACGGATCCTTCAGGTTCTCGTGGTACATCTTCCAGTTGCACGGCAGCTCGTTGCGGTAGTAGCCGTGAATCTTCAGCTTCTTGCCGGGAAAGACGGTGTCGAAATCGGCCAGGATCTCGGGCGTCAGATACTCGTCGATGGGTTCGACGTCCGCGCTGTACGACGCGAAAACGACGCCGTGGCGCGTGGTCACGTGGAGCTTGCGCAGGCCGTGCTCGTCATTCTTGAAGTCCTTGGGCATGCCGCCTTCGCGGTTCACGCCGCGCTTGAAGGGAATGCCTTGCAGGTTGCCTTTCAGGTCGTATGACCACTGATGGTACGGGCAGACGAATTCCTTCGCGTTGCCCTGGCTATGGCGGCAGAACTCCGCGCCACGGTGGGCGCAGCGGTTCTCGAATACGTTGACCGAACCGTCCTCGGCGCGCGAGACTACCACTGGCGTCGGTCCGACGTAAGAGCGCTTGTAGTCGCCCGGGTTCGGCAGTTCGGCCTCAAGCGCCACGTAGTTCCACGTCTTGCCATGGAAGATCTTCTCGACCTCCTGGTCGTACACGGCGCTGCTGGTATAGACCCAGTCGGGGATGTAGTGCAGCGCGTCCTCCGGCCAGACACAGTCGGCCAGGGCGGCGTCTTTCGAGGCTACCGTGCGACCGATGACGGTTTGTGATTGATACATGAAAAGCTCCTGTCGAGGCGGGGCAACAATGGAATTCAGGGGGTGGCGGCGGCAAGTTGCTGGCAGGCTTTCACCAGCGGCTTGAGCGCCACGGTCTCGTCGGCGTAGTGCTGCGGATCGATACGCAGGCCTTGTTCGAACAGCACGCGCAACTGGCGCAGGTCGCCGCCGGCGTTGATGGCGATGGCGTGGACCGGCACACCGTCGCGGTGGCCCAGCCAGATGAACTTCGGCGCGTCGGCTTCGCTTTGGGGTATGCCGCGGCAGGTATAGGCCAGCCCCGGTTGCGGCAGGCCCAGCATCTGCACGTTGCAGCCGAACTGGTCCGTCCAGAACCACGGATAGGGTTCCCCGGGGGCCGGCTGCCCCAGCATGGCGGCGGCAGCGGCGCGCGCCTGTTCATTGGCGTTCTGCCACGACTCCAGCCGCAGCGCCATGTTCAGATGACGCCGGTGCTGGCTGGCGCAATCGCCCGCGGCGTAGATGTCGGGGTCGCTGCTGCGGCAGTCGGCGTCGATCGCGATGCCGCCGTTGACCGGGTCCAGCGCCAGGCCGGCGTCGGCGGCCAGCGACACCTCGGGCGACAAGCCGATGGCGACGACCACCACGTCGGCGTCGATCACGGTGGCGTCGTGCAATTCGATCGTGAAGCGGGCCCGATGCCGGACGGCGTCATCGGGAAGGGGTTGCCAGGCGCAGCGTGCAATGCGCGCGTCCAGGCGCAGCGTCACGCCGGCGTGACGGGCGCGTTCGGCCAGCCAATCGGACAAGGCCGGCGGCAGCACGCGTTCCAGCAGGCGCGCCGCGCTTTCCAGCACGGTCACGCGCGCGCCCAGGCCGCGCGCGGTGGACGCCACTTCCAGGCCAAGAAAGCCGCCGCCGATGACGGCGACGCGCGCGTCCGGCGTCAGGCCGGCGCGCAGCGCCGCCGCGTCATCCAACGTCCTGATGTAATGCACGCCGGGCGTGCCGCGGGGCAGGTTGGGCAGTTCGCGCGCCCGGCCGCCGGTGGCAAGCAGGCAACGACGGTAGTGCAGCTGACGCCCGCCGGCCAGGTGAACCAGATGGCCTGCGGGATCCAGCCGGACGGCTTCGGCGCCGGTCAGCAACGCGATGCGCCGCGCTTCATAAAAGCCCTCGGGATGAACGGCTGTCTGCGCATGCGCGTCGGCCGCTTGCAGCACGGCCTTGGACAGCGGCGGGCGTTCATAGGGAGCATGCGTCTCGCGGCCGACCAGCGTGATGGGGCCTTCATGGCCCAAGTCGCGCAGGGCCGCCGCCGCAACCGCGCCGGACTGCCCGGCGCCGATGATGAGAATCGAGTCGGCGTCAGCCATGGTCAGCCCTGCACATCCGCGTAGATGTCCTGGCCTTCCACTTTGACCGGGTAAACACGGATGCCGCTGGTGGCCGGGGCGCACTTGGCTTCGCCGGTACGGATATCGAACCTGGCCTGGTGCAGCGGGCATTCGATGCAGCCATCTTCCAGGTAGCCGTCGGACAGCAGCGCGTAGGCGTGCGTACAGACGTTGTCCGATGCGAAGAATTCACCTTCGCTACGATATAGCGCAAGCTGTTTCTCGCCGGCCGCGACGGGAATGACTTCGTCGTCATCGGTGAGCTGGTCGGTGGAGGCAATGCGGATCCAGTTCATATTGGCTCTCTAATCAGTATGCTGAGTAATGTGGTCAGTGTACTGCCCAAAAAATCAACTCAGGAGCTAGGGATTTCCCCGACGCGATGAAAGCGAGCGGCTTGCAGCGCGCTCGTAAGCAGCTGGAAACGCAGGGTTTTCGCGCGTTTCGAAGTGGGGATTAACCTTGTTGACACTCAAAATTACTGTCAGTATGCTGACTAACAATTCAGTGTGCTAACGTTTTTTTGGGTCTTGAAAATGCGGCGTTGGCATGGGTTGAGGCGGGTCCAAGGGGACTCAATCGAATCAGATCGGGAGCACTACATGCAACGACGCCGTTTCCTCGCACAAGCCGCTGGCGCCGCCGGCGCAGGACTTGCCACTGTCGGCATGCCCGCCATCGCGCAGTCCGCGCCGGCGGTGCGCTGGCGCATGTCGACCAGTTGGCCCAAGAGCCTGGACACCATCTATGGTTCGGCCGAAGAACTTTGCAAGCGCGTGGCGCAGTTGACCGAAGGCAAGTTCGAGATCCGCGCGTTTCCGGGTGGCGAACTGGTGCCGGCCGCGCAGAACATGGACGCGGTCAGCAACGGGACGGTCGAATGCAACCACGTGCTTAGCACGGCCTATATCGGCAAGAACACGGCGCTGACTTTCGATACCGGCCTGTCGTTCGGGTTGAGCGCGCGCCAGCACAACGCGTGGGTCCATTCCGGTGGCGGCCTGAAGATGCTGCGGGCGCTCTATAAGAAATACAACATCGTGAACCACGTCTGTGGCAACGTCGGCGTGCAGATGGGCGGCTGGTATCGCAAGGAAATCAAGTCGGTCGCCGATTTGAAAGGCCTGAACATGCGGATCGGCGGCATCGGCGGCATGGTGTTGTCCAAGTTGGGCGCGGTGCCGCAGCAGATTCCGCCTGGCGATATCTACCCGGCGCTGGAGAAGGGCACCATCGACGCGGCGGAGTGGATCGGGCCGTACGACGACGAGAAGCTGGGCTTCAACAAGGTGGCGCCTTACTACTATTCACCGGGCTGGTTCGAAGGCAGCGCCTCGATCACCAGCATGGTGCACGACAAGGCATGGGATGCCTTGCCCCCGGCCTACCAGGCCGCGTTCGAAGCCGCTGCAGGCGAGCAGACCATGCGCATGCTGGCCAACTACGACGCGCGCAATCCCAATGCGCTGCGCAAGCTGATCGCTGGCGGCGCCAAAGTCAGTTTCTTCCCCAAGGAAGTGATGGACGCCGCCTATAACGCGTCGCAGGAACTGTGGGTGGAACTGTCGGCCAAGAACCCGGACTTTGCCGCGATCTATCCGGACTGGAAAAAATTCCAGGTGGATCAGGCCGGCTGGTTCCGGGTGGCCGAAAGCCCGCTGGACAACTACACCTTCGCCGCGGTGGCGAAGGCGCAGGCAAAGTGACCCGGGGAGGCGAAAGGCAGTCATGACGACAGAACATGCCAATGCGCACGGCCGGCCGGGCAAGCCGCAGGGAGTGGGCGCGCGCGTGCCGCGCAAGGAAGACGCGCGGCACCTGCACGGCAAGGGGAATTTCGTGGCCGACATGGCCATGCCGGGTTTGAGCGAAGTCGCGTTCCTGCGCAGCCCGCTCGCGCATGCGCGCATTTCGGCGGTGCGCGTGGCCGACGCGGTTGCTGGCAATGTGTTCCTGCGCCAGTCGATGCCTGATGCGCGCGATATCGTGGCCGATTCCACGCTGCCCACCTATCAGGCGTCGGCCCAGCCGCCACTGGCGTCGGGCAAGGTGCGTTTCGTGGGAGAGCCCGTCGCCATGGTGTTTGCACCGACCCGCGCTGAAGCCGAGGACTATGCGGAACTGATCGAAGTCGACTACGACGACCTGCCGGTGTATGCCGACGTCGACAGCGCGCAGGCCGCTACGGGCGATCTGCTGCACGAACAGTGGCGCGACAACGTCTTCGTCACGCTCAACGCCGACAAGGAGTTTGACGACTACGCGGCGCAGGCCGACGTGGTGGTCCGGCGCAAGATCGATCTGGCGCGCCAATGCATGGTGCCCATGGAAGGCAAGGCGGTGCTGGCGTACTGGGACCACCAGGCCGACCAACTGGTGGTGGTCAGCGCCACGCAAGTGCCGCATATGATCCGCAGCGTGCTGGCGCAGTGCCTGGACCTGGAGCAGGGCCGCGTGCGGGTGGTGTCGCCCGATGTGGGCGGCGCCTTTGGGTACAAGTGCGTCTTGCAGCAGGAAGAACTGTGCGTGGCCTGGCTGGCCAAGACGTTCAAGCGGCCGTTCCGCTTCATCGAGGACCGCCGTGAACACCTGACCGCGGGCGCCAATTCGCGCGAGCACCATTACGAGATGGTGGCCTACGCCGACCGCCGCGGCAAACTGCTGGCGCTGGACGCCAGGATCACCATCGACGGCGGCGCCTATTCGGTCTGGCCGTTCACCATCGGCCTGGAACCGGGCCAAGCCATCGGAAACCTGCCCGGGCCTTACGCCTTCAAGGGATACCGCTGCGTCACGCGGGCGGTGGCCACCAACAAGCCCGGATTCGTGCCTTATCGCGGCGTGGCGCGCACCGGCGTGTGCTTCGCCATGGAATTGACGATGGACGCGATTGCGCGTGAAGTCGGGCGCGAGCCTTGGGAAGTCCGCCAGGAAAACCTGGTGCAGGGCGACCAGATGCCGTTCGTCAACGTCACCGGCAAGCACCTGGACAGCGGCGACTATCCCGCCAGCCTGCAACAGGCCATGGACATGATTGGCGTGGACGCGGTGCGCGAACGCCAGCGGCGCGGCGAAGCCGACGGCCGCTTGATCGGCGTGGGCCTGGCGACCTATACCGAGCAGGCCGCGCATGGCACGTCCGTGTTCGCCGCCTGGGGCACCCCCGTGATCCCGGGCTTCGACCAGGCAACGGCGCGGGTGACTCCCGACGGCGGTCTGGAACTGCGGGTGGGCGTGCATTCCCACGGGCAGGGCATGGAGACCACTTTCGCCCAGATCGCCAACGAAATCCTGGGCGTGGACGTGGGCAGCATCAAGCTGCTGCACGGCGACACGGGGCAGACGCCATTTTCCACGGGCACCTACGCGTCGCGTTCGCTCGTGATGTCGGGGGGCGCGGTGTCGCAGGCCTGTAAGCGCTTGCTGCCCCGGTTGACGCACATCGGCGCGCACTTGCTGCAGGCCGATCCCGCGAGCGTGTCCTGGAACCAGGACCGGCTGGAGGCGAACGGCAAGTCGGTGTCGGTGAAGGACGTGGCCGACGCCTGGTATCTGCGGCCGCAACTGTTGCCGCCCGATGTCGACCCCAGCGGCCTGGAGGTCACGGTGGGCTACAAGCCCAAGGTCGATACGGGTTGCTTCACGTATGCGACCCACGCGGCGGTGGTCGCGGTCGATCCCGGCACGGGCGGCGTCGAGATCCTGGACTACGTGGTGGTGGAGGATTGCGGGACCATGATCAATCCCATGGTGGTCGAAGGCCAGACCATCGGCGGCGTGGCCCAGGGCATCGGCACCGCCTTCTATGAAGAGACGCCTTACGACGAGAACGGCCAGCCCCTGGCGTCGACCCTGGCGGACTACATGCTGCCGGGCGCCACGGAAGTGCCCAACATGCGCCTGCATCATTTCGAGACCCCGTCGCCGCATACCGAATTCGGCGCCAAGGGCATGGGCGAGGGGGGCGCGATTGCGCCGCCTGCCGTGCTGTTCAATGCGGTCAACGACGCGCTGCGTCCGCTTGGCGCGGCGGAGCTGTTGCGCACGCCCTTGTCGCCCACGCGGGTGCTGGCCGCCATTGCGCAGGGCAAGCAGCCCGTTCAGGCCGCCGCCGAGGTGATGGCATGAAGGCCGCCGCATTCGAATACGCGCGCCCCGGCACGGTGCAGGAAGCCCTGGGCGCGCTGCGCGGCCACGATGGCCGCGCCAAGCTGATGGCGGGTGGCCAATCGCTGGGACCGATGCTGAACCTGCGTCTGGCGCGGCCGCCGGTGGTGATCGACATTTCAGGCTTGGACGAGTTGCGGACCGTCACCCGGCAAGGCGGCACGCTGCGCGTGGGCGCGGCCGTGACGCACGCCGAAATCGAAGACGGCGTGCACGAACTCTTGCGCGGGACGCCGTTGCAGCAGGTGGCCCCGGGCATCGCCTACCGCGCCATCCGCAACCGCGGGACCCTGGGCGGCAGCCTGGCGCATGCCGATCCGGCGGCCGACTGGGTATTGACCGTGGTCGGGCTGGGGGCGACGCTGGAAATCACCGGCCCGGACGGTGTGCGCATGCTGCCCGCGGAGGGCTACATGCAAGGCGCCTACACGACGGGACTGCGCGACGACGAGTTGATCGCCGCGGTGCACGTGCCGGTTGCCAGCCCGCAGGCGCGCTGGGGCTACTACAAATTCTGCCGCAAGACGGGCGAGTTCGCCGAGGCCAGTTGCGCCGCCTGGTTTGATCCGGCGACGGGTGCCGCGCGCATTGCCGTGGGTGCCCTGGACGGCGCGCCCCAGCTGCTGCCCCGGTTGGCGGCGCGCGTCGCGCAGCAGGGGCTGGCGGGCCTGGACGAGACGCTGCTGGCCGATGAACTGGCCGGCGTGATGCCGGACAAGGACGAACACCACCGCAAGTTGCACGGGACGGCGGTGGCGCGCTGCCTGGCTCAGGCATTGGGTTGACAGGAATAACCATGGTTCAGGTGACATTGGAAGTGAATGGCAAGCGCGTGTCGCACGAGGCGCCCGCGCGGATGCATCTGGGGGATTTCCTGCGGGATCAGGCGCGCCTGACCGGCACTCACCTCGGTTGCGAGCATGGCGTTTGCGGTGCATGCACGGTACTGGTGGACGGCGCGCCGGTGCGGTCCTGTATTTCGTTCGCGGTGGCTTGCGAAGGCCGGCAGGTGACGACCATCGAAGGCTATGACGCCGATCCTGTTATGCAGCGTCTGCGCGCGGCCTTCACGAAGCACCATGCATTGCAATGCGGTTATTGCACGCCGGGCATGCTGGCGACCTCGCGCGATATCGTGCTGCGGCTGCCGCAGGCCGATGAGAGCCGGGTCCGGGTGGAACTATCCGGCAACCTTTGCCGCTGCACCGGCTACATGGGCATCGTCGCCGCCGTGATGTCGGTGCTGGCGGACTTGCGGGCGCAGCCCGACGCCGCCGTCGAGGCATTGCGCACGGCCCAGGCGCAGGGGCGCGGCGCGGCGCCAGCGGTGGAGAAACCCTTGGCATTCGCCGGCTTCACGCCGAGCGCGGACACCGCCACCCAATCCGCCGACCCCGCGGCCAACTCCGCCGCCAACTCCGCCAAGCCTGCCGCCCCGGCCGGCAAGAAAGAGGGCCGGGGCAGCCAGATCGACGGCGGCTTCCAGGTGCCGTTCCCGGCGGCGGATGTCTGGGCGTTCATGGTCGACTTGCCCGCCCTGGCCAGTTGCCTGCCAGGCGCCTCGATCGAATCGCACGAGGGCGATCGCGTCAAAGGCCGCGTCGCCATCAAGTTCGGTCCGATGGCCGCGGCCTTCAACGGCGCGGCCCGGCTGGAACGGGACGACGCCGCCATGCGGGCGGTGTTCCGGGGCGCCGGGCAGGATTCGCTCAGCCAGTCGCGCGCCAATGGCGATATCACCTATCAGCTTGAAGCGCTGTCGCCGACCGAGACGCGGGTCAACGTGAACCTGCTGTATTCGCTGCAGGGGCCGCTGGCGCAGTTTTCACGGTCGGGACTGGTGCAGGATTTCGTGCGCCGCATGATCGCCGACTTTGGCAACAACGTGACGGCCCGGCTGCGTCAGCCCGCCGGCCAGGGTGAACCCCTGGTTCAAGCCAGTTTCAATCCCACGGCCATGTTCTTCGGCGTGCTGTGGGCGCGCATCAAGCGTTGGTTCGGCCGCGGCGGCTGAGCTCGAACGGGGAAGGGCCGCCGCAAAGGCGGCCGCACAGTGTCGACGAATGACGGGGAAAACCATGCACGCGGTATTCGCAAGAGGGTGGCGCAAAGCGGTATTGGGCCTGGCGGCGGCCGGGTTGAGCGCATCGGCCTGGGCGCAGGCGCCAGAGCCGCTGAAGGTGCGGTTGGACTGGACGCCATGGGGCGTGCACGGCGCGTTTCACCTGGCCCAGCAAAAGGGCTGGTATAAGCAGGCCGGGCTGGACGTATCGCTGGAAGACGGCAATGGGTCGGTCACGACGGTGCAGATCGTCGGGGCGGGCGACAGTTTCGACGTGGGGCACGCCGCGTTGGCTTCAATGATGATTGCCCGCGAGAAGGGCATGCCCGTCAAGGCGGTGGCGGTGTTCGCGCGCCAGAGCGATATCGGGTTGCTGGTTCCCGCCGACGCTGGCATCACCGGGCCCGCCCAACTGAAGGGCAAGAAGGTGGCGTACACCGCCGGTTCGCTGGAAGCGCCGTTCATCGATGCCTTCCTGGCCGCGGGCAAGCTCAAGAAGAGCGACCTTGAACTGATCAACGTGGACGCCGCCGGCAAGGCCTCGACCTATGCCGTGGGGCGGGCCGACGCGGCGTTCTCCACGATTCCGTTCTTCCTGCCCGTCGTCTCGCAGAACCGGCCGTCCCGCGCGGTGCGTTTTGCCGACTTCGGCTTGAACATGCCCAGCTTCGGCCTGTTTGCCAACGAATCCAAGCTGGCGCAGCGGGGCGAGGCCATCGCGCGATTTGCCGGCGTGACGGCGCGCGCCTGGGAGTACATCTACGCCGGGCATCAGGACGAGGCGGTGGCCGCCATTCTGGCGCAACGGCCGCAGGCCCGGCTGGACAAGAAGGTGCTGCGTGGCCAGATCGATGCGCTGCAGCCGTACTTCGGACAGCCCGTGCCCGGCGCGCGGCTGGGCGCCATCGTGCCGCAGGACTGGACGGAGGCGGTCAAGACGCTGTCTTCCGTGGGCCTGGTTGGCGCGGGCGCCGAGCCCGCTTCGTTCTACGTGCCGGACCTGGCGCACCCGGAGCGCTACGACAACCTGGTGCAACCATGATGGCGTGGGCCGTCGACGCGCGGAATGTGCGCAAACGTTATCCCGGGGCAGCGGGCGTGGAGGCGCTGGCCTCGGTATCGGTCGAGGTGCCGTCCGGCCGCTTCGTCAGCATTCTGGGGCCTAGCGGTTGCGGCAAGAGCACGTTCCTGCGCTGCGTGGCCGGTCTGGAAACGATCTCCAGCGGCGAGCTGAGCGTGGCGGGCGTGCCGGTGCAGGGGCCGCCACAAGGCATGGGCATGGTGTTCCAGCGCGATGCGCTACTGGAATGGCGCAATGTCTGGCGCAACATCCTGCTGCCGATTGAATTCGCGCACAAGCCCGTGGCGGCATACGAGGACAAGGTGCGCGGGCTGCTGGCCCTGACCGGCCTGGAATCGTTTGCCCAGAGCTATCCGCGCGAACTGTCCGGCGGCATGCGCCAGCGCGCCGCGATCTGCCGTGCCCTGGTCGACGACCCGCAACTGCTTCTGATGGACGAGCCTTTCGGCGCGTTGGACGCGCTGACTCGCGACCAGATGAACGTAGAGCTGCAGCGGATCTGGATGGAAACGCGCAACACGGTGTTGTTCGTGACCCACGGCATCGCCGAGGCGGTGTTCCTGGGTGACGTGGTGATGGTGTTTTCGCCGCGTCCCGGCCGCATCCTCGAGACCATCGATATCGACCTGCCGCGGCCCCGGCCGCTGGCGCTGCGCGAAACGCCGGCTTTCGGCGAATACGTGCGGCACATTCGGGGGCTGTTCCAGAAAATGGGCCTGATTGACGAGGGCGCCCGGGCCGACGCGCGCGTGGAGACAGTCCGATGATCCGGCTATTGCGTGGAACGGCCCGCCGGATGGCGGGCCTGCTGTCGGTGGCCGTGTTCCTGCTGTTCTGGGAGTTCGCCGCGCGGGTATTCCACGTGCGCCCCATCATGCTGCCGCTGCCCGGGCAGGTGGTGCTGGAACTGGCGTCCGAGTGGCGCTGGTACGCCGGGCACGCCGCCTACACCTTGATGACGACGCTTGCCGGCTTTGCGTTGGCGGTGGCGGGCGGCGTGGCGATCGCCATCATGCTGGTCGGGTCGCGCTGGTTCGAACGCTTCATCTACCCCTTGATCGTGGCGCTGAACAGCGTGCCGAAGGTCGCCATCGCGCCCTTGTTCGTGATCTGGATGGGTACGGGCGCCGAACCGAAGATCGCCATCGCGTTCCTGATCGCCGTGTTCGCAATCATCGTGGACACCGTCCATGGCCTGCGTTCGGTGCCGCAAGACGTGCTGGACCTGGGACGGGTGCTGAAGGGTTCGCGGCGCGATTTCTTCTTCAAGGTGCGGCTGCCCAGCGCGCTGCCCTCGATCCTGGCGGGTATGAAGGTGTCGATATCGCTGGCGCTGGTGGGCGCCATCGTCGGAGAGTTCGTGTCGTCGCAGCGCGGCCTGGGCTACGTGATCATGAGCGCGCAGGGCACCTTCGACACCGTAAGGGTATTTGCCGCGATCTTCGTGCTGGCGCTGATGGGCATGTTGCTGTTCGCGCTGTTGGCGTGGCTGGAACGCCGGTCGACGCCGTGGCTGGCGCATCACCGCGAAGACGGCTGAGGCGGGTTCCCGGCACGGGGTGGCAAGCCGTGCCGGGTCCGGGCAAACGTGTGATCAAAAACGTGTGGTCAAAAAACAATTCTGGGGAAAACAGATGCAAGCATTACTTGCCTTGTCGCGCGGCATAGACGCGATCAACCTGAGGATGGGCCGGGTGGTGTCCTGGGTGACGCTGCTGGTCGTCCTGGTCAGCGCCGGCAACGCCATCGTGCGCAAGGTCTTTCACTACAGCTCCAACGCCTGGCTGGAATTGCAGTGGTACATGTTCGGCGCCATGTTCCTGCTGACGGCGGGCTACACGCTGCTGAAGAACGACCATGTGCGCGTGGACATCATCGCCTCGCGCCTGTCGCGGCGCGCCCAGGTCTGGATCGAGATCTTCGGCGTGCTGTGCTTCCTGCTGCCGGCGTGCGTGCTGATCATGACTTTGTCCTGGCCGGTGTTCATGGATTCCTACCTGAGCAACGAGCAGTCCTCCAACTCGGGCGGCCTGATCCGCTGGCCCGTCAAACTGCTGATACCCGTGGGGTTCGCGTTGCTGGTGCTGGCCGGCCTGTCGCACTTGATCAAGTGCATCGGCTTCCTGATGGGGCGTTGTCGCGACCCGCGCGAACGCGAGGGCGCCAAGAGCGCGGAAGCGGAATTGGCCGAAGAAATCGCCCGTGAAGCGCAAGCGCGCGAAGCGGCCGCACTGCGTGAACTGAACAACAAGGGCGGCTGATCATGGAGTTCTTCATTGCCAATCTGGCGCCGATCATGTTCGCGACGCTGATCATCTTCCTGCTGATGGGCTTTCCCGTCGCGTTCGCGCTGGCGGCCAACGGCATCCTGTTCGGCCTGGTGGGGATGGAACTGGGGTTGCTCAATTCCTCGCTGTTCCAGGCATTGCCGCAGCGGGTGTTCGGCATCATTTCCAACGACACGCTGCTGGCGGTGCCGTTCTTCACGCTGATGGGCCTGGTGCTTGAGCGGTCAGGCATGGCCGAGGACCTGCTTGAGACAATCGGGCAACTGTTCGGCTCGGTCCGGGGCGGGCTGGCCATCGCGGTGGTGTTCGTGGGCGCGATGCTGGCTGCGACCACGGGCGTGGTGTCCGCCTCGGTCATTTCGATGGGGCTGATTTCGCTGCCGATCATGCTGCGCAACGGCTATGACCGGAAACTGGCCAGCGGCGTGATCGCGGCGTCGGGCACGCTGTCGCAGATCATCCCGCCGTCGCTGGTGCTGATCATCCTGGCCGACCAGCTTGGCCGCTCGATCGGCGACATGTACCGGGCGGCGATGGTGCCGGGCTTCGTGCTGGCCGGCGTGTACATCGTCTATGTGGTCGTCATGAGCCTGCTGAAACCGGCTTCGGCGCCCGCGCTGCCCGAAGAGGCGCGCCGCTTCCAGGAACCGAACGGCACGCGCGGCGGGCGTTCGTTGCTGGTGCTGATGCTTATTTCCGCGGTGTCGGCGTACTTCCTGGGGCGCTGGGTCGAAAACAACACCGCGCCGGTCGACGAGCGTATCGTGGTGGCGCTGCTGTTCTGGGGCGCCACGGCCTTCGTCATCGCGCTGGTCAACAAGGTATTGCGGCTGGGCCTGCTGTCGGCGCTGGCCGAGCGGGTGACGTTCGTGATGATTCCGCCGCTGGCGCTGATCTTCCTGGTGCTGGGCACGATCTTCATTGGCGTGGCGACGCCGACCGAAGGCGGGGCCATGGGGGCGGTGGGCGCCATCCTGATGGCCCTGATCCGCCGCCGTCTGACGCTGGACCTGATGAAGCAGGCGATGGACACGACGACCAAGTTGTCCTGCTTCGTGGTGTTCATTCTGGTGGGGTCGACCGTGTTCGGCCTGACGTTCCGCGCCGTCAACGGCGACCTCTGGGTCGAACACCTGCTGACCGGGCTGCCTGGCGGACAATGGGGCTTCCTGATCGTCGTCAGCGTCCTGACCTTCGTGCTGGCCTTCTTCCTGGATTTCTTCGAACTGGCCTTCATCATCGTGCCGTTGCTGGGGCCGGTGGCCGACAAGCTGGGCATCGACCTGATCTGGTTCGGCGTGATCCTGGCCGTCAACATGCAGACGTCGTTCATGCATCCGCCCTTCGGCTTTGCGCTGTTCTACCTGCGGTCCGTGGCCCCGCGGGACCGCTACAAGGACCGGGTCACCGGGAAGATGATCGAGCCGGTCACCACCGGGCAGATCTATTGGGGCTCGGTACCGTTCATCGTGATCCAGCTGCTGATGGTGGCCGCGGTGATGGCCTTCCCGGGCATGGTGATGCACTACAAGAGCGACGCGTCAGTGGTCGATCCCGGCTCGGTGTCGCTGGAAGTGGGCGGGGCGTATGGGGCCGGGGCCTATGGCGCCGATTCCGATCCGTTCAAGTAGCCGGGGCAGGGCGGGGCGGGCGGCAGCCCGGGGCTAGCGCCCCGGCCGCGCCAGCTCGGACGCCAGGTAGGCATCGCGCGAGGGCAGCAGGTGGTCGCGGCACACCGTCATCAATGCGGCCCGGTCGCCGTCGCGCAGCGCCTGGATCATGGCCCAGTGCTCCTGGCGGGCGCGTTCGCGGTAACCGGCCGCCACCAACGTGCCGAAGCGGATGGGGTGGGTGCGCCGGGCGTATTCCTCGATGGCCTGGCCCAGCACGGCGTTGTCCAGCAGTCCGAAGAATTCGTGGTGGAAACGCTGGTTGCTGCGGAACACGCGCCGCGCGTCGCCATCGGCGACGGCCGCGTCGTGTTCCCGCTGCACCGACACCAGCGCCGCCAGCCGCGCTTCGGGCACGGGCAGCGGCATCTGGCTGGCGGCATGCACTTCCAGGACTTCGCGCAGCGCATACAGTTCCATCACTTCACGGGTGGAAAACGCCCGCACGACGGCGCCGATGTTGCGCTTTTTCTCCACGACGCCCAATAGCTCAAGTTCGGCCAGCACTTGCCGCACGGCGTGGCGCTTCATGGAGAAGCGCGCCATCAGCTCGTCCTCGGTCAGGCGTTCGCGCGGGTGCAGCCGGCCGAAGACGATGTCTTCTTCCAGGGCAGCCACCGCGCGCTGCGTGGCGTCGGGGGCCTCGGCTTGCAGGGCGTCGGGCGTGATGGCGTTCATGGCAGGCGCTTACTTCTTGGGCACGGTGTCGTGGGTGACGCCGGCGCGCAGGAAATCGAAATCGACGCCCTGGTCGGCCTGCGTCACGGTTTGCAGGAACAGCTTGCGATAGCCGCGGTCGGCGGTGGGCCGGGTGATGGGCTGTGCCGCGGCGCGGCGCGCCAGCTCGGCATCGTCCACCAGCAGCGCGATTTCACGCTGCGCCACCGACAAGCGGATGCGGTCGCCATTCTGCACGTAAGCCAGCGGTCCGCCAATGGCGGCCTCGGGCGTGACATGCAGCACGATGGTGCCCGCCGCCGTGCCGCTCATGCGGCCGTCCGAAATGCGGACCATGTCTTTGACGCCCGCGCGCGCCAGCTTTTTCGGGATCGGCATGTAGCCGGCTTCCGGCATGCCGGGCGCGCCGGTCGGGCCGATGCGCTTGAGCACCAGGATGTCGTCCGCCGTCACGTCCAGCGCGTCGTCGTCGATGCGGCGCGCCATGTCTTCGGCATCCTCGAATACCACCGCCCGGCCTTCGTGCTCCATCAGCTTGGGGTTGGCGGCCGACTGCTTGATGATGGCGCCGCCCGGAGCCAGGTTGCCGCGCAGCACGGCCAGGCCGCCCACCGGATAAATGGGAGCCTCGGCGGTGCGGATCACGTCCTGCGCGAAGGCGGCGGGCGCGTCATCCAGTTCCTGGCCCAGGGTGCGGCCCGATACGGTCATCACATCCAGGTGCAGGTAAGGCCGCAGTTCGCGCAGCAGCGCCAGCATGCCGCCCGCGTCGTGGAAGTCTTCCATATAGTGCTGGCCGGACGGTTTCAGGTCGACCAGGACGGGGGTTTCGCGGCTGATGCGGTCCAGGCCCGCCAGGTCGATGTCGATGCCCAGGCGGCCCGCGATGGCGGTCAGGTGGACGATGCCGTTGGTAGACCCGCCGATGGACAGCAGCACGCGCAAGGCATTTTCAATGGACTTGCCGTTGATGATCTGGTCGGGCGTCAGCCGCGACGCCGCCATGGCCACGGCGGTGGCGCCGGTCCGTTCGGCCACGCGCACGCGGTCGGCGGTGACGGCCGGGGCCGATGCGCCGCCCGCCACCATCATGCCCAGGGCTTCGGTGATGCAGGCCATGGTGCTGGCCGTGCCCATGACGGAACAGGTGCCCACGCTGGCGACCAGTTGATTGTTGACGTCGGCGATTTCCGGCGCGTCGATCTCGTCGGCGCGATAGCGGCCCCAGTATCGGCGGCAGTCGGTGCAGGCGCCCACGCGTTCACCGCGGTGCGAGCCGGTCAGCATCGATCCGGTGACCAGCTGGATGGCGGGCACGCCAGCCGAGGCGGCGCCCATCAGTTGGGCCGGCACGGTCTTGTCGCAGCCGCCGATCAGCACGACGGCATCCATGGGCTGCGCGCGGATCATCTCCTCGGTGTCCATGGACATGAGGTTGCGCAGGTACATGCTGGTCGGCTGCGAGAAGCTTTCGTGCACCGAGATGG
>Ga0307412_10000488_pt1 | contig 23661 bp, 20 predicted proteins | sample DK1Cmetagenome_3_FD_203823 | JGI IMG/M metagenome (GOLD analysis project Ga0307412, IMG submission 203823) | Maize rhizosphere microbial communities from greenhouse at UC Davis, California, United States - DK15-C-1 | ecosystem: Host-associated > Plants > Roots > Rhizosphere > Soil | place: USA...
CGCCATCGAAGGCGCGGCCATGGCCGCCGAAGAAGCCAAGGACCCGAAACGCACGATCCCCAAGGCCTACATCAGCGGCATCCTGACTCTGGTATTCCTGGCCATGGGCGTGATGTTCTTTGCCGGTGGCGTGGGTGACTGGAGCACCCTGTCCAACATCAACGACCCGCTGCCCCAAGCCATGAAAGCCGTGGTCGGCGATAGCTCCGGCTGGCTGCACATGCTCGTCTGGATCGGCCTGTTCGGCCTGGTGGCGAGCTTCCACGGCATCATCCTCGGCTACTCGCGCCAGTTCTTCGCCCTGGCCCGCGCCGGCTACCTCCCCGCCTCCCTCGCCAAACTCTCGCGTTTCCAAACTCCGCACCGCGCCATCATCGCCGGCGGCCTGATCGGCATCGCCGCCATCTACAGCGACGGCCTGATCAACCTCGGCGGCATGACCCTCACCGCCGCGATGATCACCATGGCCGTGTTCGGCGCCATCGTCATGTACATCATGAGCATGCTCAGCCTGTTCAAACTGCGCAAAACCGAGCCCAACCTGGAACGCACCTTTCGCGCGCCGGGCTATCCAATAGTCCCGGGGATTGCCTTGGTCCTGGCCGTGGTGTGCCTGGTGGCGATGGCCTGGTTCAATGCGCTGATCGGCTTGATCTTCCTCGGCTTCATGGCGGTGGGTTTCGTGTACTTCGTGTTGACCGCGCAGTTGCGCGCAGACGCTCCGGCCGATGCGATGTTGACCGGGCTATAAGGTGAGCCAGGCATAACCGGCGTAGTATGGAACCACTGCGAACGGTCTTCGCTCATAAGTGGTACGGGCAACGACCAGCGGGCCATTGCCCCTCAAGGAGAGCCCTATGCCCTGGTATGCCTGGTTAATCCTGATCGTCGCCATCGGCTCGATCGTGGGTGGTTTGATGATGCTGCGCGACACCGCCAACAAGGTTGAACTGACGGACGAACAGCGCAAGCGTGTTGCCGAACGCAATGCGGAAATGGATGCGAAAGAGGCGAAGGATCGCTGACCTGCTTTTCGTGGCGAGGGAGCTTGCTCCCGCTGGGCTTTGTAGGAGCTGGCGAAGCCTGCGATCTTTTGATCTTTCGCTTGAGACTCAAGTGTCAGGGAAAAGATCGCAGCCTCGTTGCACTCGACAGCTCCTACAAAACCCACTCTCACCACCAAAAGGCGGCGCCTGCTACATCTCCCAATCCGCCTTCGCAATATGCAACCCATGCAGCCCTTTATATCCCGCCCGCTCCGGCTGACTCCAGCCCGCCAGTAGCGAATCCTCCAACCGATAAATCTCCACCCCCAGCGGACGACAAACGCTTAAAGGATCCTGCGCTTCCGGCCCCCACATCGCCAGCGACAGATCCCCTCCAGGGCAAGTCGACAGCGCACACAACAAATCAATCTCGGCAAAAAATTCCAGGTAGTCGCCCTTCTGCGCCGGACACGCCTTCATGAAATACATGTCGTCATGATTCAGCCCGGTGCATTGGAAGATATTCAACACGTCATGCACATCGAACTCCGTCAGGCCGTGGGGCAACACCGCACGGGTCAGGTTCGAGTGGCAGTGATGATGGAAATCTTCGCCGGTCAGCATCTTGTTCACATAAGGGTCACACCGCGTCCCCAACAAATCGTGCAAGCGCCCGCCATGTTCGTCGATGCCGTAAGCCGCCAAGCTGTCATCGGTGATCGTTACCAATGGCCGCAGGAATGGCAGGTTCGACCACAACCGATCATAGGTGCTGACATGAGCGCCCTGAAGCTGCCGCGTCCGCGCTGCCCACAAACGTTCACGCGGATCGTTGGCATTCCAGACGTTGAAATCCCCTACCTGCGGCCCGACCGGGGTGGTCACGCGAAAGACATGGCCGGCCGGCACATGCCAGGCACGGCCGGTGCGAATTGGGACTTCGAACTGCTCGATCAGCGTGCGTTTGTCTTGCTGAGTGCGGATGCGGTCGTAGAAGGGTTTGTCCACTTGGAGGGCGGAACCTTTGCTGACCTGGTAGGCGGCTGGGTAGTCTTTGTACATGGCGCGGGTCCTTTGATCAGTGAGAGTTGGCGGGAGTCAGCAGATGCAGAAGCAACTGCTCGGAATCGTCGAGGTAAAGGCTCAACTCGCCGTGGGCAGCTCGCTTGTTACCTTCGGCCAGCAAATCGTGGATCTGCCGGTCACGGACAAGCCACGGCGCCTGGAAACGTGCCTCATCGGGGGCGGAACAAAACACCAAACGTAGCTGCGCCACCACATTAGTGAAGAACTCATCAAGCAAGGGACTACGCATCAGCCCCACGATGTGTTGATGGAAGGCCAGACCGTGGGTGCCCACCGCTCGCCAATCTTCGCGCTCGCGAGCCAGCTCGGCGGCCTCCAAGGCTTCGAGCATGCGGTCGGACTGGTATTCGCTCAATGGCTTGCTGGTGAGAATGGCCTGAAGCTCCAAGGTCCGACGGACCTTGAACACGTCGCGGACGTCATCGATACCCAACCTGCGGACCATTACTCCTTTGTTACGCACGTAACGGGTTAGGCCCTCCTGACCGAGACGGTGTAACGCCTCGCGGATGGTGTTGCGGGAGGCGTTGTAGGCTGAGACCAGGTTGTTTTCGATCAGCGCCATGCCGGGGATGAGGCGGCCGCCGATGATGTCGGCACGGAGTTCGAGGGTGATCTGGTCGGCTAGGGAGAGATGGCTAGTCATGGAGGGCCTTGGATTGTTGAACAATCGATTGGCTTGGGTACATCACAATTCATGCCAATGTGTACGTCCAAGACTATGTCTGATACCTACAATTTTTATTGAAAAGCCTATTTCAAAACTCGTTAAACATCGCTCAAATAACACAGAACCAAAATTGAACGTTAATCAGCTCCGATCATAAATGAAACGAATATAATATTAGAAAGCTTGAAAGGCGACCATCTTAATAGCCCCTCAAGCTTCCTAGGTGCGGAAAACATTTTGCCTACCACTCGCCCGGCGCACATCCAAGGGTGCTGCTTCGAGAAGAACCGAAAAATGATGACAGCAAAATGAAAGAGATGTCAAAACAGCCCCCTCAATTTATCTGCGAGCCCTTCAGATCAGTTAATTTCACGATTCGTTGTTGGCTCGCTATTATCTCGCACCGAATTTATACGCTCAAAAACAAACTCATTGCAACCAAGCTTGCCCCCAACAGTTTTTAATTTAATTAATTGATAACCAAGCCCACGATAAAATTCAAAAATTTGCTCTGGAGTGGCAACCTCAAAGGGATACCCACCAAGCCAGTCAAGCAAATCGTACCAAATACTCATTCCACGATTATATTTGCGTCGGAAAGCGGCCCGAAGCAACAACCTCGGGAGAGTCGGATATATACCATGGATAAAAATAAAAACAGGGCGCATAAAGCTATACTTGGCATAAACACGCTTGACAAAAGACCAATAACGACTATAAAAGCCTTGCTCATTATAAATCGCAATAAAAATCTTACCTTCACTGGAAACGCTCAATTCCGCATTTCGCAGAGCGGTCCACATATCCCCGGTATGATGTAGAACGCCCCACGAATAAACAATATCGAAACTTCCCAAGCTACTTAAAAAGACAGCGTCAAGAACAGAGCCAGTCTTAATCTCCCAGTGTTCGTCGCCCTTAAAAAATCTACTACGCAGTTCATTGGTACAAGCAACTGACTGGGGATCGTAATCAAATGAAACGACGCTTGCTCCAAGACGTCTTGCCGCTAATGAAAACAGGCCGCTACCGCTACCGATATCAAGAAATCTCTTACCGTCAAGAGTTTCGACTCCAAGCATGTTTTTCAGACTATCAACGGCCTGCTGAATGCGATCTTCATTTAATACGGTTAAAAAATTAGACCAGTTTGCCCCAAAGGCAAAGCGCTCCCCCTTTGCCATTTCATCACTATGTGTTTTCTCTGCAATAGACTCACTCATCGACATCATCCTTGGATTAATTAACTCTCAGCATGGCAAACTCATTAGCTTGCGAACACGGTGAGTAGCTTTATATATTTTGCCTGAACTCGTCAGGGCCGTTGCTAAGGCTGGGCACCCTGATGCTATCTCACCTTTTGTCACAGCCTTTCCCATCACTGGTTATCAGTGACCAGCATTATCCGAAGCAGTTCCCACCAGCCATAACGCAAAAGGCCAGTCATCTCGACTGGCCCACTTTACAGTCACATCTCAGTTCACTTCCAGCTTGTCACGATTTTTATCCAGAATCGCCTTACCTATCCCTTTGACCTCCAGCAACTCGTCCACGGAGGCGAAAGCGCCATTACTGGTACGATATGCAACAATCGCCTCAGCTTTGGCCTTCCCTATTCCTACCAGCTCGCGCTGCAGCGTAGTGGCATCCGCCCCATTTAGATCTATCTTTGCGCTTTGCTGTTCTACCCGCTGTTCAATCTGCCCTCCTCCCATAGCTTCAGATGGGATCGCAGGCGCAGCGATGACAGCGATCGAGGCGCTGGTGAGAAAAGCAAAAACTAGAGAATATAAATAGCCAGTACGCATAAGTGACGCTCCATGACATCATCAAAAGAGAAACAGCTTTTCCGAAGCTGCTCCTCAAAAATAGACGATGATGGGATGGCGTCAAAAACACGTTCGTTACAGTTTGTGTAACAATTAAGGCTCCAAACGTCGTTGCTGATAGATCCAATCGACTATCTCCCCATCCGGGGTGTAGCCACGGACTGTGTCGCGAAGCAATTGGCGAACCCTCGCGTAGTCATCACGCTCAATGGCCGCAAGCAATTCAGCCAGCCCAGCCTTGAGCACATCCCAGGGTAGGTGATCTTCATTGGCGCTCATTATCATCGGATGCTGAGTAGCCACCACGCTGTCACCGATCAGCAGCTCCTCGTAAAGCTTTTCGCCTGGACGCAGGCCAGTGAACTCAATGGAAATATCACCTTGAGGATTTTTTTCCGACCGAACGCTTAACCCGGATAAATGAATCATTTTTTCCGCCAATTCAATGATCTTCACCGGTTCCCCCATATCCAGCACGAACACATCACCTCCCAGCCCCATGGAACCCGCTTGGATCACCAACTGAGCAGCTTCAGGGATGGTCATAAAGTAACGTGTAATTTTGGGATGCGTAACAGTTAGCGGCCCGCCAGACTTGATCTGGTTATGAAATAACGGAATGACCGAGCCAGACGAACCCAGCACGTTGCCAAACCGGACCATGGTAAATCTGGTTTTATTGACACGTGAAATATTCGCTTGATCGCCGAACAATACCGGCGCCAACTCCCTACTAAGCGCCTGCAATATCAATTCAGCAAGCCGTTTGGTACTGCCCATTACGTTGGTGGGTCGCACAGCCTTGTCGGTAGAAATCAGGACAAAGTTTGAAACACCAGCTTGCAAAGCAGCTTGTGCGGTATTAAGCGTTCCAACTACGTTATTCAGAACTCCTTCGGCGATATTGTGCTCAACCATGGGCACATGCTTATAGGCAGCGGCGTGATAAACCGTGTCGACATTCCAAGTCTTCATCACATCCAGCAACTTTTCTTGATTGCGCACCGACCCCAAAATTGGCAATAACCGAACAGATAATGACTCTCGGGCAATACGCTGTTCCAGTTCGGACAAGATACTGTATAGGTTGAATTCGCTATGCTCGAAAAGCAGCAATGTAGTCGGCGTGAGCGTCAAAATCTGCCTACAAAGTTCTGAGCCAATCGAACCGCCGGCGCCAGTAACCAGCACCGACCGCCCCGTGATGCAATGCTCAAGCAAATCGGCTTGTGCCGGCACGGGATCACGCCCTAGGAGGTCGGCGATGTCAACCTCCTGGATATCATCAACCTTAACCCGACCACTGGCAAGATCCATAAAACCAGGGACGCTACGCACATGAAGTGGAAAACTTTCAAGCAGTGTCAAGATCTCCCGACGACGACCGCGTGATAGGGACGGGACGGCTAGCAGAATCTCTTGCGCGCCCGTGGCATTGATCATTTTTTGTATATGTTTAGGTTGGTAGACTTGTAATCCTGCAATCACACGATCAGCAATACTGTTGTCATCGTCGATGAACGCGACCGGCCGCATTACTCTTCCCATACGCAATGCCGCCACGAGTTGGTTACCCGCTGCCCCGGCACCATAAACGGCAACCTTGGGTAGACCATCGTCACGATTGGTAAATGGTACATGTTGAGCCGCGGTGAACCAGTCACCCAGAAAGTACTGGCGCATGAACAGCCGAAGCCCACCAATCATGATCAGGCTCAACCACCAATAGTTGAAAATAATAGAGCGTGGGACTACAGTTTTGTGGTTGCTGTACCAATACACAACCAAAGCCAATAGCAAGGCCGATAGACTGACTGCTTTACAAATGGTAATTAGCGCATCGTTGCCGAAATAACGCATAACAGCACGATACATACCGAAGCGAATGAAAATTGGGATAGCTATCAGCGGAGCAGATGCAAAAAGCCAAAGGTGGGTTTCGACAGGACTGGCCAGCGCCTCCAAACCTAGTCGAACGACAAACGCCAGCCACAGGGCAATCCAGACCAGACTGACATCAGTCGCCACTTGAATCGCGCGTTTGTGGCGTCTTGGCAACCCCAATAACACTGTTCTAAATTTACCCATGGGACCCTTCCCGCATCTTGGCCAGCTCATGAAAACCAATCCATTGCTAATAGAACGTCTCTACATTATCGTCCGTTGGACATCCGAAAAACGAAAAACGCGCTGTACCATGATATCAGCACTTTTCAAGCTCGCCGGCGCGGAACCGGATGGCAAGCAGTACCAACGGTACATAAGCCACGATTAACGCCAATGCCCCATCAACGTTCCACAACACGACACTTGCAGCCAAAGGCAACAGCCAGAATACGTTGATTGCGGCGACTGCCAACGTCACCGGCATGTGTCGCCCATAATGACGTGAGGCGAACTGATAAGCATGGCTACGATGTGCCTCGTAGACTTTGTCACCACGTAGCAGGCGGCGTAGCAAGGTGACAGTTGCGTCAACGATAAAAACACCGAGCAGGATGAGCCAAACCCATAACAGATTGGATGAGACCCAAGCCGCTTGCAGAGAAAGCACTCCCAGGGTGATGCCAAGAAAGCCGCTTCCTGCGTCCCCCATGAAGATACGAGCAGGCGGAAAATTCCAATACAGGAAACCTGCCACTGCCATTGCGAGTAACAGCGGAGCCACGATCAAGGTTTCATATCCGCCAAGCCAATAGAGCATACAAGCCCCCAGGCAAGCGCAAATCGCTTCAATGCTTGCGATACCGTCGATACCGTCCATGAAATTGTAGAGATTGAGCATCCAGACCAAATACAGTCCGGCGCAGACGTAACCTGTCCAACCAAAATCCACCGTCATGCCCATAAGGTTAATAATGGGCAATCCCCCTCCCAGCCAGAACAGTGCCCAGACAGCGGCACCGAAATGCCCTAAAAGCCGCCAGCGTGCGGCAATATGCCCATGATCATCGAGAAAACCCAGCACAGCGACCCCGGCGCCCGCCCCGAGTATTGCCAAGACAGCGTTCACAGATAACTCATCGCCTCTCCAAAGAGGCATAGCCACCAAAAAGCACAATACAATTGCTACCCCTCCGCCCCGGGGGGTCGGAATTGAATGAGAACTCCGGGCGTTAGGAATATCAATCAGGCTACGGCTTAACGCGTAACGTATTAAAAGCGACGTCAAAAGCAGCGAGCCAAAAGCAACTAGCAGCGTATAAAAAAGCAGAACCATTATCAGAACTCCAACCGCAAGCATCTTCTGCTAAGTGATAACCAACAACTAAACAGAATTTATTTAAAATCCCTGGCGGCCTTCCGGAGCCCATCATCCAGGCTCTCAGTGGGAGACCAGTTCAATAGTTCGCGTGTCTTTCCAATATCTACTTGGAGCGAACCGCTCAGTCTAATGACCATATCTTTACGCCCCAGCAAGGCAGCCCCAAGGTTCAACAGGGCTGGAGATATCGGAATAAGTATGGCCTTTTTTCCCAAAGCTTTCCCCATTCGCACCAATAGCTCAGTAGTAGATACGTCCTCACCGTCACTGACCATGAATATTTGATTCGCTGCTTTGGGGTGGTATAGACAAACCAAGATCAAGTCTACCAGATTATTCAGCGAGACCAGGCTTCGTTTATTTCTAATATCACCTAGCGGCAAAGGGAAGCCACGATTCAACCAAATCATCATGCTACGGAAGTTAGCCTTCACTCCTGGCCCGTATACCAAAACCGGGCGAATGATAACAACTTCCATTCCAGACTCTTCGGCGATGCGCTTTAATCCTGTCTCTGCTTCCATTTTTGAAATGCCATATGGATCCGTTGGCGCCGGAGTATCGTCCGCCTGGTAAGGGCAGCCGGGAATAGTGGCTTCACCATTAACTTTTACGGAGCTTAAAAAAACGAATCGTTTCACTCCGGCTGCAGCTGCCTTGTGCGCCAAGTCAAGAGTAAAATCCACGTTAATTCTACGAAAATCTGCCAGCGGATCATTCGAGCTATCATTCATGATATGAACACGTGCGGCACAATGCACAACCGACTGAACATCATGCATGATCGAACTGGAAATCGTACCGGTTTTAGGCAAAATAGCAGCACGCACCCCCGCTGGAAAATTTATATTATTATCCCGAACCAGCGCTACCACTTGTTTCGCATGGGATAACAATAATTCAATCAGTGCGGAGCCGATAAATCCATTAGCTCCAGTGACGAGAATTTTTTCACTCATCATTAGACGCTCGCTCTAACTTTGAATAAATATCCAAATGTTGTTGTACTATTTTATTTATATCAAACACCCTTTCCGCCAATGCCCGACCTTGGATTCCCATCCGCTGTCGAATATCGTCGTTTTGGATCAAACATTCTAAACTATTGGCCAAAGCCAGAGCATTTCGTACCGGGACCAGTAAACCCGTGACATTAGGATCTATGGCGTCACGACAACCAGGAACATCGGTGGTTACAACCGCACGGCCACACGCAGCAGCCTCTATCAGAACCTTAGGTAGCCCTTCACGGTAGGAGGGCAACGTTACAATATTGGCACCGGCGAACAACTCCTCTATGTTCTTACGGTAGCCTAATAACTCAACGAACCCTTCGTCCCGCCAAGTCGCAATCTCTGCTGGGGTAATGGTCGCAGGATTACCTGGATCGACGTCACCGATAATCTGAAACCGAGCAGCTATACCTTTTTGTTGAAGAATTTTCGCAGCTTCCACAAATTCAAATACCCCCTTGTCTCGCAACAAGCGGGCAGCGAAACAAATAACGGGGGGCTGAGCGATACTCTCTGGTACATACGAATACAGATTCAAGTCGACCCCAGACCCAGGGATCATCTCGACCTTGCTTATGTCGACTATCCCAAGACCTGTTAGAACAGCACAATCCTCCGGGTTCTGGAAAATTACGCGCAGTTTTTTCTTGCCCAGAGCTAACTTGTAGAAAACACTCACTATTTTACGAAATACAGTTGCCTTGATTCCTTGGGAAAGAAATACAAATCCGAGACCTGAAATCGCGGCCACAACTCCTTTTACAGGAGCTAAGCGTGCAGCAATTCCTCCGTAAATGACTGGTTTGATTGTGACCAAATGCAGGATGTTCGGCTTCACTTTCCAAAGCAGGCGCCAGATAGCAAATAAAGAAAACAACTCCCGAAGCGGGTTACTTCCGCTACGGGAGAGTGGTAATGAGTGATGAATAAATCCTTTTTCTTTAATATGGCGTACAGCTTCACCATCCATGGTTGCAATGTGCGTCTCATATCCCATCTTTTTTGCAGCTTCAGCAACTGCTACTCTGTGCGAAATAAAAAAAGCAGGATCGTTCACAATCATTAGCAGTTTATCTGTCATTACTGTATGTCCAGCTCGATTTCAGGCGGTGTAACTTTGAAAAAAAAGCAGCCAAGGATAGCTGAAAACGCCACATTTCGAAAAAAATCACAAGCATCATTTCCTTGGGCATATCTTGCTATAAGCCGCGCCGAACCGAGATTTAGCATAGCTCATTGTAAAATGCTCATGGATCCGAAGCTGGGCTTTTTGGCCAAGGTCAGAACGATAAGCATCTCCTGCCGAAATTAAAAATTTCAATCCGTCAGCTAAAGCACGGGGATTTCGGGGTTGAACCACTATACCTGTCTCACCGATCAGGAACGCGGCATCTCCTACATCAGTCGTCACACAGGGTAAGCCCATCGTCATCGCTTCGCCCAGTACGTTAGGAAACCCCTCAGTTCGCGAATGTAGACAGAAAATGTCCATAGCTTTCAAGCATGCGGGTACATCCTTACGTTCACCTAGCAACACGAAACGATCAAGGTATCCGGTCGAATGAACCAGTTTCATCAATGCTTCATTTTCTGAAGACAGATCACGACCAACAAGTAAAAACTTGATATTTTTATAATCGCCAAATAACAGCGAAGCCGCTGAAATAAAATTCTCGTGATCTTTCGCCAAATTATACCGACCGACACTACCTATAACTAAATCCTCTGGAGAAAAACCAGCAGCTAAACGTATAGCCTGCCGATCCTCCAGAGACGCTCTCAGCACATCTGGATCAAATCCATTGGAAATAACCATCATCTTCGCACTGTTGTAGCCGATTCGCTCATGTTCAATTCTGGACGCATTAGCAGCACAGACAATTATTTTAGGAACGAAATTTGACAAAAGTGCACAACACCGTCTAATCCATCCGGTGACTTTGCTAACTCCGCTATTTATATTAGTGGTTCTAATACCCCAAATAACATTGCGAACACCGGCTAATCTAGCAGCGATACCCCCAATCAAATCCGCATGATACATCCACGTTTGTACGATATCGGGTTCATTTTTTCGAAAAATTCTATACAGACTAAAAAATACCCTAGGTAGATCACATGCGCCTCGCATATTCAGCGCAGTAACATCGCGCCCTTTTGCTCGAAGCTCCGCTCCCAATTTACCAAAATCAGTTAATGAAATGATGGAATGATCTTGACCTACGTCATTATTAAACGACTCCGAGAGTCGCAGAAGCATAAGTTCGGCACCGCCGACATTCAATCCAATAATGACATGAATAACTTTCATGAACTCTGAGCCTCAAGCCAAGCCTGAAACATCAATATACTCCATAACTTGGTGGCGTTATTAGATTTGCCCGCTAGATGATCACTCCATGCTTTTCTAACCATTGCACAATTAAAATACCCCTCCCTTTCAAGACGTTTTTCCTGCAACAGTGTTTCAGCCCAATCTCTGAGGGGCCCTCGCAACCAAGATCCGATAGGTACCGAAAATCCTTTTTTGGGACGCTCTATCATTTTTCGAGGTACATGCCGATATAAAACCTCGCGGAGTATCCACTTACCTCTTCCATCACGTATCTTCATATTCAATGGCAAACGCCATGCAAGCTCTACAACCTGATGATCGAGCATTGGCACTCTAGTTTCCAAGCTGTTTGCCATCGCTGCCCGATCCACCTTCACCAGAATGTCGTCAGTCATATAAGTCTTGGCGTCCATTGCCATCATCCAATTTTGATAATTATCTACTGAAGGCCAAGAATTTTTGGAGTTTAATGAGGTGGCGGGTTCAAGCGCGCCCAAAATTAATTGGTTTGGACCTTGCCAATGGCTAAGTAGCCGGCGGTAAAACTCCTCGCGATCCGGCGCCCCCATAACTTCTGAAAGTTTTTGCACCTTACCAGAAATAGGAAACCTTTCCATAACAGATGCTGCGGCGTTCCGTAAGGGCAGAGGGAGATGTTCAAATACGCTCCACATACGCGGAGCAAATCGATAAGGATTATATCCCCCAAACAACTCATCGCCGCCGTCACCACTGAGGGCGACAGTCACATGTTGTCTGGCGAGATGACTCACGAGGTAGGTCGGAATTTGCGAGCTATCAGCAAAAGGTTCCGAATATATCTCCGGCATACGAGGAATAACATCCAAGGCATCACTGGATTGGATGTATAGTTCCGTGTGTTCCGTCCCCAGGTGCCTAGCCACTTCTAATGCGTGCTCGGCCTCATTGTAGCCTGACTCGTGGAAACCGATGGTGAACGTTTTGACCGGGCGCTTACTTTGCTTTTGCATCAGGGCGACAATTGTGCTGCTATCTATACCGCCGCTTAGAAAAGCACCAAGCGGTACATCAGCGAGCATTTGCCTACCAATACTCTGAGTAAGCTCCGACTCCAGCGCATCGATGGCCTGCGCCTCCGTGCCAATAAAAGGATTCGATATCCCTGTTTCGACCGCAACATTTATCTCCCAAAAAGGAGTGGGCTCACTTGCTCTGCTTATCTGGCTGGTCGAAAACTGTAAGTAATGACCTGGCAACAACTTTGCTATGCCAGCGTAAATGCTAAACGGAGCCGGAATATAGTTATAACGCATTAAAAGGGCCAACGCATTACGACTAACTTGCGCGTTGAAGGCCGGATGCACCTTGAGGCATTTCAACTCAGAGCCGAACAAAAGCACACCGTCCTGCCACCCCCAATAAAGAGGTTTTTCACCCATACGGTCACGGGCCAGCGTCAAAACACGAGTCTCACGATCCCATAACGCAATAGCAAACATCCCCACCATCGCGCGAAGCGTGCTCTCTATACCCCAAGCTGAAAAACAGGCTAAGAGTGTTTCGGTATCGGAATGCCCAACCCAGCCAAAGCGATGCCCCTCATTAATCAGACGGGCTCGAAGATCCAAATGATTGTAAATCTCACCGTTAAACGCAATGATATATCGACCGCAGGCTGACGCCATCGGCTGATGCCCTGCGGCCGAAACGTCGATGATCGCTAGTCTACGGTGAGAAAAACCGATTCCCGCATTTTCGTCAAACCACTCGCCGTTATCATCAGGTCCCCTGTGATAAATAGCGTCGCCCATTTTTCGCAAGAGCCTTGCAGAATCGTCAAGATCCGCCTGTAACGTAAAAAAACCCGAAAAACCACACATTAGGTTCTTATCCTTAAAATCATCATGCGATGCATAATAAATTGCTCAATCCTTACATTGCAATAGTACTGCGTTAATCATCCCAATCCGACCAATTAAATGATCGAAAACTCACATCTAGCCTATAAAATTTTCTGCTCCCCAGCCAAAACCAGGCTGGTAAAATCTGGGAATCCACTGCATCATAAAATAGAATAACAGTAGCACCAAATAAGAATACAATCGCCAGGAAGTCAATCGAAGTCCAGAAATCAAGACGAGAAGGACAGCACTCTCGAAAATCCTTGCTGATATAGGTAGAAAAAAATATATAGCCAAATAAAAAACGAGCATTCCCATCTGAAAACTATTATCAGTTAAAAATTTTCTGCCTTGAAAAACAAATAATAAGGCAACCACAAACCAATAAACAAAACCCAAACCACTGATCTTTAAGCTACCCTCTCCATAAACCTCTGCTTGCCTTGCCCCTAGACTGGAAGCCAACCAAATAGCAACCAAAGCAGCACATAAACCGACAAGCATAAAAGTTATTACACGCAGCCCTGACGAGAATTTCAATCGGGCCAAAACCACACTACAATAATAGATCACCAAAACAAAGAAAAAAGAAGCATGGAGAAAAGGAGTTAGAAGCATAAACGAGTTACGAACCCATCTATTTTTTGAAAACCATCCAATTAGGAAAACAGTTATAGCCAGACCCTGTCGAAGATGAACAATATAGTTCTTCATTACCTGCGGCAGGAGTAAAAATGCCAACAAAATCAAAAAAAATCTGCGATCGACCTTAAGTGCCAAATACGCAGTTATGAATGAAGAAAAAAACACGATAACCCTAACAACTGCTTCATCACCAAGCACTAACGAAAGCGCAATATTCACCAATAGCCATAAAGGCTCATTTGTAAAAATATAAATCCAACCTTCGTTCTTCCCACGCTCGAGAATTTCCGCCGAACTTGAAGCATACGTAAGATAGTTCCCTCTATCCACAAAAGCATCGACCGGCAGCGAAGCAAGGCCCAACGAAAATATTAACGCCAATACAAAGCAGGCCAACGAGTATCGAGATATAACCATTGAAGAATAAATATTATTTCTCCTAGTCCTTGCTACCCAACAACATTCTGCCAATCATTCAACTGTACTCACTACCTGACTCAGCGTCCGCCCCTTAAGCTTTAACAAAAGCGAGTAAAAGAAAAAACTTCCCGTATAGAAAAGACGATACAGTAAGCGTGATTTCATAATCAAACCTGGACTCATGACTGGGTCCGGGCAAACTTTCTCAAAGTTCTCGACACATGCCTCAACAGAGAACATTTTCGACTTTTCCTTGTGCGCTTTACTTAATACCTGTTTCTCAACCTCTGAATAACCATTAAAATCAACAAGTATATCTAAAACATCTTTCTTAGAATATAGCCCGTCTTCATTATAAGAGAATCCAGGCAACTCACTCAGAAAGCCATATGTTGAAGGCTCATGGGTGTTCTCAATTCCGACCAGCGACGGGACGCCCAATCCAGCAGCTTCAACCAAAGCGGTTCCTGACCCCACAAAAACGTCAAATTGCGATACCACGTCAGCGAAAGCTGAATATTCAAGGCTTCCCTTAAGAAATACAATCTCCGCCAGATCCAACGCTTTGATCTTATCCAACATTTTTTTTTCTAAAGGTCCATACCCGTAAATATGATAACTGGCTTTAATCCCCAACTTCCGAAGATCGCTAACCACATCTAGCATCCAGAGATTATAGCCTTTAAATTCCACGAGACGGCCAACGGAACAAATGGTCAGTTCGCTATTGAATACTTTCGGTTTGGCATTTGCTGATTGATGCACCACTCCGAGAGGAAATAAGCTAACATCACTGAAGTCCTTTCCAGTGACGGTAGAATACCGCTCAACCATTTTTTCGTTAAAAAAGATCAAGCCATGTGCTTTATGTAAACGTGAAAATATTTGGCGATTATTTTCTTCAAAGAAAGGCAATGCTTTTAAGCTACCTCCCCAAGAAAACTCCATGGAATGGTAAAGACCTATTGAAACAGGTAGATTTGTTCTAACAATGGCGCTTAAACGTATAAATACATGGGCGCAAAATCCATTCGAAACATGCGCACTACTTATTCCGTCAAATATTTCTTTAAGTATGTTTTTTTGAAGAGGATAGAGCAATGAGAAATGGTAAAGAACTGCACATTTCGGCAAACGGGGGGAAAGTACTTCGTTCAGGAAATACACATCCGCGCATTCCCTGGCTCGACTAACAAGCTCAGCGTCACTTTTACCTTCCGGTGAAAGAATTAAAAATTTTGTTATTAATCCTTTCTTTTTTCTGCATTGAGCCATTCGCACATAGAATGTTTCAATCCCACCGATTGCTAAAGAACCATGAACAAATAACATTTAAAAGCGACCTTTCGCAAAAACATAAAATTGCTTTATCTGCACGACATAGCTAAAAATACAAATCATCAAAGTTACAAACCAGGCTATATATACCTCCTTATTATATTCATTCCCGTAGAGAGCACCAAAAACACTTAGCAATACGACGATAATTGAACATCCGTAGAATTTTATATTTGAATAAGTGACCCACAGAAAATTTGACATTTCGGTCTTAAGCACCAAATACAAAAAGAACGAAATGGCGGTAGCCGCTGATGCACCGCCGGCTCCAAATTGAGGGATCAGAAAATAATTCAAGCTAAAATTGGTAGCCATGCAAATAACGGTAATAACAGGAAGGAATTTTGTCTTCTGGGAAATACTAATACCTATACCGGAGACTTCCGTTACCATCATGCAGAGCGGCGGAACTAAGCAGGCTGGCAATAGAAATTGGACCGCTGCATATTCAATGGGAAGAAAATAACCAGTTAAGAAAGCGAACAGCGCGACAAGACAAATCAGCAATAATGAAAACACTTGGACCGCGTCAGCTACCCCCCGTACTTTTACTTTAGCTGAGTCTTCTGAAACCCATTTATAAACCACAGGATGCCACATAGTAGTGAAAATTTGTTGAAATAAAATTGCAGCTCCCGCCAAGGTAGATGCTACCGCATAAACCCCCAACTGAGCCAAGGAGGAAAGCTCCTTGAGCATAATTCTATCTATAAAGTTAAGCCCCCAAAAAGCAAGTCCACTTACCATCAGCGGAAAACCAAAGTTTATAAGCTCCCGGAGTCTTCGAGTTTCAAAGAAATCGGCTTTGAATGAGGCCCGTTTATCATTCAGAAAAAAGATCATGATGATTACAACCAAAGCCCAACAAATACCTTGCATACCAGACAGAGTGATAAAACTTTTCTGTTCTGGAAAAAAAAACAGACCTGTCACAAGAATCAAAAATAGTAACTTTGGGAAGATCCTTGTCATACTATAAGCAAATGACATCTCCTTCATTCGGATAAAGACGGAAAAAAAACGCTCCAAATACAACATAACCGCCGAGAAGCAAAGTATGATATAAAGCTTTAAATCTTTAATACCAAATACACGGAAGGAAATTTCCTCAGCATAAAAAAAAGCGATAACTATTGAAAATAATAGTAGCAACAGGCCTGGCGCGACACACGCTCTTGCCAATGCTCCCGTATCACTCACTTCATTGAACTTCCTTACATATGACTGATCAAGCCCAAAAGAGAAAAAAACTGCTATTAAGGACAACGACAATTGAAACAGTGCGACTCGCCCGATATCTTCTGAAGAAAACATCCAAGCGAGTATAGGTAAGGTGATAAGACTAAGTATTGCCCCGAAACCGATACCCGAGGCATACGTAAAAACTGTCCGTAAGTTCAACGAAAAAAACTCTGAACAGCGTCAATGACCTGAGCAATGTCTTTTTCAGAAATTCCATACCAAATAGGTAACCGAATGAGCTGTTCACTTCCGATCGTCGTCTGGATGTCCACACCATGGAAACGACTGTAGCGCTCCCCACATGCCGCGGAATGAAGAGGGACGTAGTGAAAAACAGCGTGAACATTTGCATCAGATAAGTGTTTCAACAATTTGGTTCTAACTTCTAAATTCGCCACTCTTAAATAAAACATATGAGCATTATGCTTACACTCGACGGGTAAAGTAGGGAGCGTAATATAGCCATCACTCTCCAGAGACTGGAGACCTTCGCTATATTTATTCCACGCAGTTATTCTTGCCTTCTTTATAGTATCCGCAACCTCCAACTGCCCCCAAAGATAGGCGGCCTGAAGGTCCGATGGTAAATAACTACTTCCAATATCTACCCAACTATACTTATCCACCATACCGCGAAAGAATTGACTACGATTAGTTCCTTTTTCACGAATGATCTCAGCTCGATTAACAAACTGAGAATCGTTAATTATTAAAAGCCCCCCTTCACCTCCACTCGTATAGTTCTTCGTTTCATGAAAACTATACGCCCCTAAATGTCCGATACTGCCCAATGCACGCCCTTTATAGCTCGCCCCCTGACCTTGTGCAGCATCTTCGATTACAAAAATATTATGACGCGCAGCAATAGCCATAATTGTATCCATCTCGCAGGACACTCCAGCGTAATGGACAGGAACGATAGCTTTGGTTTTCTTTGTGATAGCTTGCTCAATAAGACTTTCATCAATATTCATTGTATCCGATCTGATATCAACGAAAACGATGGTCGCTCCCCTTAAAGCAAAGGCATTAGCGGTACTAACAAAGGTATAACTTGGCATTATTACTTCGTCGCCCGGCTGAATATCCACCAATATGGCAGCCATTTCTAAAGCATGCGTACAGGAGGGAGTCAATAAAGCTTTTTTACAAGCTAATTCTTTTTCGAACCATCGATGGCATAGTTCGCTAAAGTAACCATCGCCTGATATCTTATTACTGCGCATTGCAGCCAACACATGCTTTTCTTCGTTGCCAGTATAAGGTGGTTTATTAAACGGAATCATAGCTTTACCATCAATTCAGTTAGCGGACATTTAGTTTCATTACTTAGATATGTCCCAGGAGCCTAGAAATAACTTAATAACCGAGCTACAGTGTTTTTTGCCGAGAAGCGTAGGCCAAAAACTCGCTCTCCAGCGCCAGCAGATCTCTTTTCCTATCCCGGATGCGCCTCGCGGGGATACCCATATATATACCCCACGAATCGGTATCTTTAGTAACCAATGTCATGGCACCTACGGAGCTTCCCTCCTGGATAGTTACTCCAGGAAAAATAGTAGAATTTGCGCCTACAATTACATGTTTCTTCAGCACCACTGCGGCAAACTTCTCTTTTTTGAATTGCTTAGGGACTAATGAGTTTGTAAGTGTTTCGCCGCTATAGTCATCTGATTGGGCAAATATTTTTACTCCATACGCTAGCGTACAAAAATCCTCGAGTACGATTCCGGGGACTCCTCCCGCTACTAGGCACATAGGAGTAATGTGATTGTATTTTCCAATTTTAACCTTTCCGGAAATTATGCAAAAATCGTCGATACGAGAGTGATCTCCTATTTCGATTTTTTCAGCATCATAGATGCACGCCTTATCGCTTATTTTTACCTCTTCGCCGAGTTTTTTGAGGCCTAACGCCTTTAATTCGGTAGAATTTAAATAAGCCATTCTATGTCTCCAGGAATCAGCTAAGAAAATCAACATACCAAGGCATCGCACGAGCAATACCAAGTTCTATGTCAAACTGCGGATCGTAACCCAATAAATTTTGTATTTTACTAATATCCGCTTGGGAGTGCCTTACATCCCCTTCACGAAAATCGCGATAAATAACTTCTTTCTCATAGGAGACATGGTTTTTAGATAGCTCTTTTTTCAATATCGCAAAAAGCATATTCAGATCAGTGCGACCGCTTACCGCAACATTATAAACTTGATTCAATGCATTTTTATCAGTAGTAGTTGCAGCTAAGAGGTTAGCTTGTATCGTATTTTCTATATAACAAAAATCACGACTGGTTTGGCCATCACCATTTATAAATACACTTTCATCCTTAATCATGGACGAGGTCCATTTGGGGATCACCGCAGCGTAGGCGCCCTCAGGATCTTGACGCTTCCCAAAGACATTAAAATAGCGCAGACCAATGGTATTGAATCCATAACAGCGAGCAAAAACTTCCGCATACAACTCATTTACATATTTGGTAACTGCATAGGGCGATAATGGCTTCCCGATAATCTCCTCAACCTTTGGCAAACCAGGATGGTCGCCATAAGTCGAGCTACTTGCAGCATAGGTAAAACTTTTTACCGAGGCATTTCTCGCCGCCACCAACATATTCAAGAAACCGTCTATATTGGTGGAATTAGTGGTTATAGGATCATTTAACGATCGCGGGACCGATCCGAGAGCAGCTTGATGCAATACATAATCTACAGAAATACAAGCCTGCTCACAGGTTTCTAAACTACGTATATCCCCCTCCACAAATTTGAAACGCCGCCATTGTTCCTCAGTAACTTCTTTCCTGACTTCCTCAAGATTATGCTTATGCCCGGTTGAAAAATTATCCAGGCCAATGACATACTGATCAAGCTTGAGAAGAGTTTCGAGCAAATTTGATCCAATAAAGCCCGCCACGCCACTAACCAACCATTTCTTAGGGGATAATGGGAGCATTTTAATAAGGGTTTCGTAGCGAGTCATAAAATCTCAAATCTCTTCGTTTCCAATGCAAGGCGATGTGACGCTTGTCGTTTTTCCTACAGTCGAATATCCGATTCGGCAGCGGTCAACAAATACTTCAAATCGTACAAAACATGTTTGGCACGCCCAAACTTTCGAATATTTTCAGCTCCAAGCTCGCGAAACTCGTTATGTGCGACGGCAAGAACTATTCCATCGTAAAAGTCTGCTTGTGGCTCAACTATTGGCGTAATGCCATATTCATGTTCAGCCTCCGCAACGCTAACCCATGGATCATAAACATCTACAGCAATATTATATTCGGCCAGCTCATTAATGATATCGACGATACGGGTATTACGAAGGTCGGGGCAATTCTCCTTGAATGTTAAACCCATGATTAAAACACGAGCCCCATCAACATGGATGCGTCGTTTTAGCATGGCTTTAACAAGTTGAGAAACAACATAGGCGCCCATGCTGTCATTTAGGCGACGTCCCGCAAGAATAATTTCAGGGTGATAACCAATCGCTTGAGCTTTATGGGTCAAATAATATGGATCAACACCTATGCAATGCCCACCTACCAACCCTGGTCGAAAAGGTAAGAAATTCCATTTCGTGCCCGCCGCGTGTAAAACGGCTTCTGTATCAATCTCCATTCTATTGAAGATAATGGCCAGCTCATTTATCAAAGCAATATTCAGGTCACGTTGAGTATTTTCAATAACCTTTGCCGCCTCGGCTACTTTTATGCTACTTGCTTTATGAGTTCCGGCGATGATAATTTGCTTGTATAAAGCATCGACGAGATTCGCAGCCTCTGGGGTGGAACCTGAAGTCACTTTTTTTATTGTAGTAACGCGGTGCTCTTTGTCCCCTGGGTTGATACGCTCAGGACTGTAACCTACAAAAAAATCAATATTGTAAGTCAAACCGGAAACTCGCTCCAATACTGGAACGCACTCTTCCTCGGTAGCGCCTGGATAAACGGTCGACTCATAAATAACGATGTCGTTCTTTTTTAGGACTTTACCAATGGTTTCGGACGCCTTAATCAGTGGAGTAAGATCTGGCTGATTGTATCTATCTATCGGCGTTGGCACCGTGACAATAAAGGTGTTACATTGATCAAGCTCTTCCAAAGAGCAGCTATAAGTAATATATTTCGCTTCTTTTAACTCTGCATCGCTGACTTCAAGCGTGCCATCGTGTCCCGATTTGAGAGCATCGATACGAGGCTGATTAATATCAAATCCAATTACCGTGCGGTGCTTAGCAAACTCAACAGCTAGGGGAAGCCCCACATAACCAAGACCAATAATGGCGAGCTTCAGGTTCTTTAACTCATGCATAGTTGCAAATCCAATTCAATAAATTAATAAACTTCACGTAGCTCAACAAATAAATATTTAAAAAATCGCCTAGCTAACAACTGCTAACTTTTTTATTCGGTGGCTAGCTGCTAAGAGGAAAGTCGCGAAAAAACTTGTTGCGTTGTCTATGCTTAGAGTAGGACTCAGCCAATAGCCCTCTAATTTGCCTATAAAAATTTCTTTGCATGACAGAAGGATACGCCGACTTGCAGGAAGCTGCGATTGTATATTTTGTCTCGTCGTTTTTTTTTGTATGGACCCGCATAGCGCCAGACGTCGCCCCTCCGCCCGAAGAGATTTAGCTTCAATTTTTGTGTTGCCTATTTTCATGATCCATACCTAAACATAGATTCTTTCTCGCTCCGCCCTTACGAGGGTCATTCTGACGCTTGAGCATAGGCAAGAGTCTCGTATTACTCAGCGCAGCGATGAAAACAACGTATTAGAAACACAGATTATACGACCATCAGAGAAAAATCCGTAGCCGCAACAGCAATTAAGAATGATTTTTATTTGCTACTTGTCTAGGATCAAAACGGCCCTATGCACGGGAAGAGAGATATCTCTTGCTGGGAGAGGGCCTTCAGGGTTTCAGGGAAATCAGGAACCTCATAACCAATCACTACAAAGGCGATGACGCCAACTCACCAGAAGAAGAATTCCCGATATCCTCCCTTCCTAACGGGGAGCCGTACCCCCTCGCCTTCACCCTGAAAAAATACAACCCTACGCCGTTCGGATAGCATCATTTAGATGCTTCTCGGAAGGCTGAAACTTCAATCACCTTCAAGACGTTAAAAATCGAGCTAGCTTTAGCCCTTATAGCCGCTTAAAACAACCCTAATTAACGCTAGAAAACCACTTAATAGTAGGCCGCTGATAAATCCGACAAATAAGATTAAAGCCTTCCGTGGCTTAACCGGACTCTCCGGAACCTCAACACTACCATCCTGCCGATAAACCGAAATGAGCTCAGGATCAATATTCAACTTACGATAAAAGTTGTACCGCATTTGCAACGTCCGCAAATCCGATATAAACGCATCATCCGAAGCCCTGGACTCTAACATTTGAATTTCAGCCGCCAACGCCTTACTACCACGCTGGTAATCCATTTTATTACCCGTATCAACGGTAATATCCACAGCCGCAGACGAATTAATAGTAGGCGTAGTCAGACCAATCGCTTGAGCAATCTTCAGCGCTTCGCGTAACTGCTGAATCCGATCCTCACGCACCCGCTGCGCAGTCTCCCGCAAGCTGGTAATCCGCTGCTCCAGATTACGAGCTCTCACGGAAGCCTCAGCCGTGACGTTCTTGATCAGCTCTGACTCGGCCGCCTGACTTGCCCGTGCTACGTAGGCCTTGGCCCATTCGGTTGCCTTTACCGGATCACCGCTTTGAACCGTGACCGAGAAACGATCAGGGGTATCCTTGCCTGGCCCCTTGACCACCAGCTCTCGCGAGAACCGGTCATACAGGCGATCGAGAGCGCCCTTTCGCTGGGACTCATCGAGCGAGGGGAGATAGATTTCGTTAAAGAAGGTCTGGCGAAGGGATTCGCCTTGTAAGTTACGAGCAAACACTTCGTAAACATGTTTGATGGAATACGTTTCCAGCTCGGTACTTTTCCCACGCCCATAGTTCAACTCAGCGATCCCATTCTGAGTCGGCGGCATAATAAAAAGCTTTGCTTCATAAACAGGTTTGCTGAGAAACGCGTAAGCAGCGGCACCAGCAGTAACCAAAAGAGTTATGGCGATGATCAACCACTTTTGAGCCCAAAGCCCACGTGCGAGGGCGATCAGGTCGATTTCATCTTCGTCGCGCACTGCAATACGATTATCTTGCATGGATAGCCTCGCTTCCTTTTTTTAGCTTTACGCTTGCGGACACACTGGACGCATTAAAAGGTAAGACGGGCAAGTCCCCGGCGGACACGGCGGTGTTTTTATTTAAATTAAACAAATGCAGCATACCCAAAGTCAGAAATTTGCGGCAGCGATCCTTACTCCAAGACTACAGGGTTCACATTCCATTATTTCAGCCGCCGACCTCTCCCGGCGATCCACGCCAAAAGGGGGCCAATCATCATTCCACAGAGAAGCGCTAGCAAGACAAAAACCGAAACAGGAAGTTGCGGTGCCGACCATCCGAGAAACAACAATGCGACAGGCTGATTGTTTTCAAGCACGAACAGTACGATAGCCGAAGCCACGAGCACCGCAAGTACGACAAGCGCCAGGCGCCTAAAGTTCCGCATGGGGACCTCTTTTTCTGGGGGCCGTTTCAGACGTCGTCATCCTCATCCTCATTCACCCGGTCTCGCAGCTCCTTGCCCGGCTTGAAGTGAGGTACAAATTTTCCATCGAGGCTGACCGATTGGCCGGTTTTTGGGTTGCGACCCACCCGCGGGGCGCGGTAATGCAGGGAAAAGCTGCCGAACCCACGGATTTCGATACGATCTCCGGTGGCCAGGCATTGGGACATTTGTTCGAGCATGGTCTTGATGGCCAGCTCCACATCCTTGGACGAGAGCAGCCCTTGATGGGTGACAATCCGTTCGATCAACTCCGACTTCGTCATGTTTTTCCCTTCTTTTTCA
>Ga0307412_10000489_pt1 | contig 23655 bp, 18 predicted proteins | sample DK1Cmetagenome_3_FD_203823 | JGI IMG/M metagenome (GOLD analysis project Ga0307412, IMG submission 203823) | Maize rhizosphere microbial communities from greenhouse at UC Davis, California, United States - DK15-C-1 | ecosystem: Host-associated > Plants > Roots > Rhizosphere > Soil | place: USA...
GTTGCGCGATACCTTCAGGTCCCGCACGATCTCCTTGATCGACTTGCCCTTGACGAAAAACTCGCGCCGGATCCGCGCTACCGTCTCCACAATCAGCATCCCCCAGCGGCCTCCGGCACAAAACCGGAAGCGTGAACGTCACAGGTTCAGGGGGTCAATTTTACACGCCGATCAGCCCCAAACAGGGTCAACATTGCATGCCGATTCACAGGCGTGACGCTCGACTTCTCCCGGCCTGGCAAGCCGACGGATAATGCGTTCATCGAGAGCTTCAACGGCAAGTTCCGGGCGGAATGCCTGAACGCCCACTGGTTCATGAGCCTCGATGACGCGGTCCGAAAATGCGAGGCTTGGCGTCGAGACTACAACGAGGTACGACCGCACAGCGCGATCGGCAACAAACCGCCGATATCGCTGCTATCCGCGTCAATGGCACATGGCCCGCCGTGACGTCGGAACGCTGGATCGGCTCCGGCCAGGTGGTCCAGGATCGGGGTGCAGCTCAAAGTTAAGGCTTTGTCGTGCCCATGTGGCCGAATTGTAGGGTATCACCAACGTTGCTGGCCTGTTCGCGGCAAATCACACCTGCAAGCTCCAGGCCTTCGCCCATTGGCACGCTGTTGCATCGATCGATTATCGATTTCAGGGCCTGTGGTAGCCCTGGCGCTCCAGCGACGATTGCACGCGCGATTCCGACGGCCTCGTCGAGAAGCCGCTCGGACGGGACGACGCGATTTACCATTCCCCATTCGGCCGCTTCGGCCGCGGGGAGCCTGCGACCGGTCAATTCTATTTCTTTTGCCCGGTACATGCCTACAGCTTGGCTAAGCCGGACGCCCAGACCCATACCTGGAAGCAGCCCCACGCGAGAGTGAGTATCGATGAATACTGCGTCCTCCGACGCCAGAATTATGTCGCAAGCCAAGGTGATCTCAAATCCACCCGTAACTGCCAGCCCATTGATGGCGGCAATTACTGGACCCTTCCACTGAGAAATAGTGTCGGCAAATTTGAACGGCATGAACGGCTCGGGTCCACGTTCCTTCAGAACCTCAACGTCCAGGCCAACGCAGAAATCCTTCCCGGACCCGGTGAGAATGACCACCATAACCTCAGAATCGTCGTCGAGTTCCTTCATCACCCTGTCGAACTCGGCCAGCAATTCCGGGACGAGCGCATTCCTCCGTTCCGGGCGATTTAGCGTTACGATGGCGAAACCTTCGCGGCGGCTGACGGTGATCAAGGAGTGCGCAGATGACACGGTGGTTCCCCATGCAAAACAGTGAACTCGGGAGAATGCTCAGGTTCGGTGCAGAGCGGCCTTCATTTCCGCGTTGCGATTGTCCATACGCTGTTCCAGCTCTGGGTGCGTGAACAGCCAGAACTGTTGGGTGCCGAGCGCACTGGCGGCCTGGTGCGCGACTACTTCCGGCGCCAATCCGCTGCGCACCCAGTCGGAGGCGGCCGTCATCGCCGGATCGTCATTTTTCCTCAATGTTTCCGGCATGCGCTCAGAATTCCCATCGATGATGTTAGTTCGAACCGGACCCGGCACAATAACAGAGACGCCAATGGGCCGGTCGGCCATCTCAGCGCGAAGAGATTCGCACATCCCAATGATCGCCGCCTTCGTCGCGATGTAGACACCAGCTCCCGCTGGAGGCGCAAAGACAGCCATTGATGAGGTGCCAATAATATGACCGGGCTGGCCGGAAGCGATGATTCGGCGTGCACCATGCGACAGGCCGTAGAATGCCCCATCGAGGTTGACCGAGCGGGACCACTCCCACATTTCCGTCGGCGTGTCAGCCAAGGGCATTAGGCGCCCTGAAACGCCGGCATTGCTGACCATGACGGCCAGCGGCCCGTGCCGGGCTTCCGCCGTGTCTAACGCTTCGATCCAGTTGGCCTCGTCGCGGACGTCGAGCTGGACGGCCGAAGCGCCGGGAATTTCCCGGGCCACCCGCTCCACATCTGCCAGCTTTCTGCTCGCCAGCACAACCTTTAGGCCGCGCCTGCCGAATTCCTCGGCGATTGCCCGACCAATTCCGCTGGAGGCTCCCGACACGAATGCGGTCTTTCCCTGGAAGTCGGTCACTGCCTTGTCTCCTTGAGACTATCAGAAGGGCCGCCCGTTCGATAAACGGCACCGGCCGTGTACTTCACGTGAGCCCGTCAGAACGCGGATGGCCGCACGGTCAGTTTTACCCAAATTTCGCGACCGCGCGACGTCGGCATGGAATAGTCCGAGCGCACGCCAACTGTCGTGCCGGTGCCGCTGCCTCCGCCCGGCGGCTGGGCGCCGGAATAGCCGAAGTACCGATTGGTCAGGTTGCGGCCAATGAGCGACACTTCATAGCTGCCCGACTGCGAGGCAAACGAAACGGCTCCGTCGAGGAGGACCCGCTGCGGCGCAAAGCCCTCGGGTTTCAGTTCCTGAGAGAGAAACTGCTTCGAGGTGTAGATGGCGTTGAACGTGAACGTCATCTTCGAGCTTTCCCCTACCGGCGTGTCATAGCTCAGGCCACCGGCAAAGCTGTATTTGGGAGCGCGAGGCAGGGGGCGTCCGAGGAATTGCTGCTGGGCCACGTTGGTCCCAGCGATTAGGCTGATCGTGCAGCCTTCTGCGATAGTCTGACCCACGTAGCACGAGCCCAGAAACGGCGAATCGTACTTGGCGGAATTGTAGGCCGCCGCGCCGGTGATCGTCAGACCCGGAACGCCGCGTGGCGAGAAGCTGAAATCGCCTTCAAGACCCTTAACCCGAGCGGACGAGGCATTGATGATGACGCTGGAGACGGTAGCGGGATTGAACTGGCTGAGTTGAAGGTCCTTGTACTGATAGCTGTAGGCCGCAAGGTTGAGGCGAAGCTGGCGGTCCAGCAGACGAACCTTGAGCCCGCCTTCAAATCCCTTCACGGTTTCCGGCTTGTAGAATCCCGCAATGGACGTGACGTTAGGGTTGGCCAGAGGACCGTTATAGACCCCGAAGCCAATCTGGTAGGCGCCGGACTTATAACCTTCGCGGAACGAGACAAACAGGTTGGTATCGTCGTTCGGCTTGAACGAGAGTGTCGCCTCGGGAGACCAGTTCGAGAACTCGATCGCCCGCTGGTTGAACTTGTCAGGCAATCCAGCCGGCACGACGACGTCCAGATACTTACGGTCTCGGGAATAGCGGACGCCTGCGGAAAGGTTAAACCGCGGGGCGAAATCCCAGCCCACCTGGCCGAACGCCGAAATCGCGTTGGATCGGGTGGGGAAATCCCAGAATGGTGACAGGGCCGTGATTGTGGGGATGCCACTCACGCCTTGTTCCTGCAGGCGAAACTTGTCCTTGAGGTAGAAACCGCCGATCATCAGGTCGATCGGGGAATCCGGGCTCCTGTACGAAAGCCGGAGTTCTTGGGTGAACAACTCCTTGTCGGCAATGGAAAGGAAGCCGATCAGGAAGCGAGCGCCGGTGGTTGCGGCCACCTCATCGACCAGATGAATGTCATAAACCCCCGTTACCGAATTCAAGGTGATGGAGTCGCTCAGTTGATAAGCGATGTCGGCAGACAGCAGGGCCTGCTGCGATTTGAAATGGCTCCGATCGCTATCCCAAAGTTGGTTTCCGGTCACCGCTCTGATCTGGGCACTGGGAATAGGCGAATTGACAATGGTGTTATTCAGTATGCAATCTTCCGTTCCCGGCGGATTTTGCGGACCCTGCCCTACACCGTAGGGGCATATCGTCTGGACTGCTGCTGAACTACCATGCTCGCGCAAGTTGAAATAGGTCGCCCGCAACTTGACCATGAGCCGGTCATCCGGATGCCAGTTCGCGGAAAGCCGGACGCCTTCTTCTCTCGTGCCTGGTCCGTAGTCGAAATTACGAATGGGCGCGACGTTCCTGAAGTACCCGCGCTGGCGCGAGAACCGGCCCGCGACGCGCAATTCGAGCGTGTCGGCAACGGGGCCGGACACGTAGCCGTCAAGGTCGACCTGACGCGCGTTGAATTCATAGCCGGCGCTGAATTGCGACTGGTAATTCCTCGTCGGCTCGGCGGAGCGGATCGAGACGATGCCGCCCGTCGAGTTCTTGCCGAAGAAAAGCGCCTGCGGTCCTTTCAGCACCTCGATCTGACCGATGTCGATGTTCGCCAGGCGCACCACGCCGCCATAGCTGAGCGGAACGCCATCGACGTTGATCGTGACCGCCGGTTCGGAATTGGCATTGGCCTGGGGGCTCGCCACCCCGCGCAGGGTGAGGTTGCCGCCATAGGCGCTCTGTGCGGGCGCGATGATCAGCATCGGCGTCATCTTCGCCACGTCCGTGATATTGGTCACCGCGAGACGCGACAGCTGTTCGCCCGAGAATGCGGTCAGCACGACCGGCGTATCGAGGGTGGTCTCGTTACGTTTGCGGGCCGTGACGATGATGTCGGTCCCGTCGCTCACGCTCGGCTGCGTATTCGCGCTCTGCGCTGCCGGGTCGGCCGTTGCCTGCTCGCGCGCTGCCACAGGCGACGCTGCGCTCGCCCATGCCAAAGCTGCAAGGCTGGCCAGCTGGTGCTCGATTTTCATAAGCCCCTCCCATGTTGTCCGCTCGACGCCTAGAACGTCTCGGCTTCTGGAGGCTTCCCGGCGCTACCCGCAGCTTGACGAGACGATGGAGACGGGCGATACCCTCGCCATCAGCCTCACAAGAATCACCAAACGGGCTCGCGGTCGCTCAGCCTCAATCCCTGTCGCACTATGGTTGATCCATTGCGTTCGCTTTGATCCTGCATTTGCGGTCAACTGTCAACTATCAAAGCGACCCATGTCGGGAAAATGCGATTTTGGATAAGCCATTGTCGATCATGGCGTCGTTCCCATGCTCCTCCCCTATCACGCGCCGGCTCTGCGAAAGTGACTCAGCCAGCGAAGGCGCGCCGTCGCTCCAGCTGGGCAACGAGCCGCTCCTTCCAGACCCCCGGCGCGCCGGCAACCAGGCCGAGCTGGCGGGAGCGGCGATAGTGAAGGTGGCAGTCCATTTCCCAGGTGAACCCCATGCCGCCGTGCACTTGGATATTTTCCCTGGAGGCCTGCCAATAGGCGTCGCAGGCCGCGATCCGGGCCGAGGCGGCCGCCTCGGCGAGCTCGGGCGCCACGCTCTCCAGCGCCCAGGCGCCACGGTAAGCATGGCTTCGCGCCAGTTCGTTCTTCACATAGACATCCGAAAGCTTGTGCTTGATCGCCTGGAAACTGCCAATCACCCGCCCAAAGGCATAGCGGTTGAGGGCGTAGTCACAGGCCATCTCGAGCGCGCGGTCGGCGCCGCCCACCTGTTCGAAAGCGAGGAGTACGGCGGCGCGGTCGAACACGCTCTGCACCAGGGCCATCCCCTCGCCGGGTTGGCCAAGCGGTTCAACCGCCAACCCGTCGAAGGTCAGACGAGCCGCCGAACGGGAAGGGTCGAGGGTCTCGACCACCTCACGGCGTACGGCTGCGTCGTCCAATTCGGTGAGAAACAGCCCTGAGCCCGCCTCGTCATTGGCCAGCACGATGGCCAGGTGCGCGACATCCCCGTCGGTCACTGGAATCTTGCTCCCGGTGAGCCGGCCATGCACCACGCGCGCCGTGACCGATTCCGCGGTCAAAGGACCCGCGCGTTCGGCCGTCGCAAAGCACCCGATCACCTCGCCAGAGGCCAGTTTCGGCAGCCACTGCCTCTTCTGCGTCTCGCTGCCGCACAGCATGAGCGCCTCGGCGACGAAGTAGACCGTGGAATCAAAGGGGACCGGCGCCATGGCCCGGCCCAGTTCTTCAGCTATCGCGCAGAGCTCGACATGGCCTAGACCAAGTCCGCCGTATTCCTCCGGAATGGCAGTGCCCAGCCACCCTTGCTCCGCAATTTCGCCCCAGAGTCCTTCGTCGTAAGAGCGATGGGGATCGTCAAGAACCCCGCGCACGACCTCGGGCGGGCAGCGCGCCTCAAGGAACTTGCGCGCCTGGTCGCGCAGGAACTTCTGGTCGTCGGAGTAGTCGAGATCCATTGTCGTCTTCCCATCCCTTCTCGCCCGAGCGGCTGACGCCGCGCCCGCAGAATGCGTTGCTCCCGGTCAGCGCCCCTGCGGAAGATCCCTGAACGGAACATCCTTGTCCGCGCGGATGTCGCCAGGCAGGTTCAGAACCCGTTCGGCGATAATGTTCTTCATGATCTCGTCCGTGCCGCCGGCGATCCGGATGGAAGGGCTCGAGAGAAGCTTTTTCTGAAATACGGCCCCCATCCTTGCCACGGCCGGGTCGTTGATCACTCCGAACTGATCCTCGATCTCGATGGCGAAGTTCGCCAGGTCCTGGCCGGCCTGTCCGGCGATCAGCTTGCCGATGGAATTCTCAGGGCCCGGCACCGAACCCCGCGACAAGGCAGTCAGTGCACGCAACCGCGTCAGGCGCAGACCCTCCAGGGAGATGTACAGGTCGGCGAGCTTCGCCCGCACCGTCGGCTCGGCCAGGAGCGACCCTGACGGGCCCTGCACCTGGCGGGCCAATTCCATGACTTGCTCGTACTGCGGCCCCGTCGCGCCGCCCACCGCCACCCGCTCAAGCATCAAGGCGGCGATCGCCGCACGCCACCCGCCACCGACCTCTCCGATCACGTCGGCGTCTGTCAGGACAAGGTCGTTGAAGAAAACCTCGTTGAACTCGAATTCGTCGTTCATCTGGTGGATCGGGCGGACTTCGATCGCCGGATCCTTCATGTCGCAAACGAACATCGTCAGTCCCATGTGCTTGGGCACATCAGGGTCGGTTCGCACGAGGAGCAGGGCGTTGTCCGTGTACCTGGCGCTGGTGCTCCAGATCTTTTGCCCGTTGACGATCCACTTGTCCCCTGAGCGTACCGCGCGCGTGCGCGCGGCAGCCACGTCGGACCCGCCGGACGGTTCCGAAAACAGCTGGCTCCAGAATCGCTCGCCCCGCATGGTCGAAGGCACCATTCGCGCCTTGAGCTCATCGCTAGCGACCGCGAGGAGCGTCAGCACCGCAATGCCTTCGCCGATTCCGGTCAAGGTGAGGAAGTCGATGCCAAACGCCGCCTCTTCCTCGAGGTAGATCGCTCGCTCCATCGGCGTGCCGCCCGGCCCCCATGGCTGAGGCGCAAGAATGCAGGCATAACCGGCCTCAGCCTTGAGTGCCTGCCAGCGCCGCGCCTCTGCCAGATATTCCGGCGAGTACATGGGCGGCGCTCCGGGGCGGTCCGCCAGGAAGTCCGCTCCGTTCTTCGCCAGCCACGCCTTGACCGCGGCTCGGTACTTCGCTTCCTCGGGCGTGTCGTTGAAGTTCATGCTGCACTCTCCCTGGCGAGCCGGCGAGGCACGCCGCCTTGGGCTGCAATGCCCGCGAGACCGCTTCTGGCTCGCAATGCGGAGCCTTGTGTTGGCGGTTCACAGGACCTCCCACGGTCCTCCACTCGCGAGTAGTGGTCCCGCGCTATCGATTGGCTGCTTCATCTAGACCGCGGGGCGCACCAGATCAAGAATGGACCGACCATTTATGATATGTGAGTGCGTGCGCCTCTGAAGCGATGCTTCGGCATGAGTGCGACGGGCCTATCCGGTTGGTGCGGATTGTTGCCCGGGCACCAGCTCTCGCTCAAGCCATCCCCGACATGCGCACATTCCAGACTTTCAGCGTATGCGCTCTGCCGGCGTTCGAAGTGGCCACAAAGGCGTTCACCGCGTCGCCGATGCGACCATCGCGAAGGCAGGTCACGACGGTTCGATAGCCCGTGGTCATCGGCAGGTATGGTGTCGTTCTGGCCGCCTCGGTATAGCCGAGGCTTACCTGCGAGGCCGCAGTGACGATGGATTCCATCATCTTGTTGCCGCTGAGCTTTGCGAGCTTCTCGCTAAATTGCAGGATTCTCGCAGAGCGCTCTGCGTGGGCGCCGGCCTCCGTGAACGCATCGATCTCGTCGAGCTCGGCCAACAGGTGCTGGAAATCGGCCTCGGTGGCCCGGCCCGGAATCAGGCGCAGAGCTGCCGCGGCAATGTGGATGTGCGCCTCGAGGAAGGTTTCGAGGGAGATGCGCCCGAAATCGAGCATGTCGCGGAAGTTCTGGCTAACCAGGCCGGCGGCGTTGTCGAGGATGAAGGCGCCGCCGTGGCTGCCCTTGCGCAACGTGATCAGTCCAAACATCTCGAGGCTGCGCATCGCCTCCCGCACCGCCGTGCGGCTCACTCCGTGTTGTATCGCGAGCTCGCGTTCGGTTGGCAGCCGGTCTCCGGGCTTGAGCTCGCCGGCGATCAGTTTGGCGCGGATCTGGGAGCAGATGACCTCGAAGGCGCGGGGCGCTCGCGGTTCGTCTCTGTCCGTGGTTTCGACGGGTGGCAACGGGTTTGGCTTCCCGACTGACATGCTACCGTAGGTCTCCCGCATTGCCTCGCCAGCAACTAGCTGCACCCGCCACACTGTGCAAGTCGGCTTCCGGCTGGCGCGGGGGTTCACCAGTCAACGACGACTATAGGCGCCGCTTAAATGTGAGCTTTGAGAAACCTCTATCCGCCCTGGCCAGCCCGGACCGGTTGCGGAAGGTCGAGTTTGAAGGGAACTGACGGAGCGTTGACAAGTGCAAAATTGGATGATCCAAAGGGCCGTCCCGGCGGCCACTGACCCACCTCGATTGCAGAACCATGTGGCCATGTCAGCCGCTGGTCGACGCCCACCTTGGAGAAGATGCTGCATGCACGATATTGAGACATTGGCCGAGTATGCAGCAAGGCCGAAGGATGCACCTCAGCTGCTCGAGGGCATTAAGGTCGTCGACTTCACCCAGTTCATCGCCGGGCCGTACGCCACCTTGATGCTGGCCGATTTCGGCGCCGATGTGCTCAAGATCGAGCGGCCGGGGGTGGGCGACGAGATGCGTCTCATCAAGCAGGCGGAACTCCCGAACGGCGACGGCGGAAACTACCTCTGGGCGAACCGCAACAAGCGCAGCGTCGTCCTGGACCTTGCCACCGCCTCGGGTCGCGAAGTCGCCTTCGAACTCATGGCCCGCGCGGATGTGGTGGTGGAGAATTTCTCCTCCGGTGTGATGGAACGTCTCGATCTTGGTTATGAGCGGCTGGCCGCAGTCAATCCCGGGGTGATCTATTGCTCCATCTCCGCAGCAGGTCGCAGCGGGTCGATGAGCCAGCGCACGGCTTTCGATCCCGTGGCCCAGGCGGAAAGCGGATTCGTCGCGCTGAACAACCCACCTGGCTCGGCACCGCGCACCCTGACCTCGCCCCTTGCCGACATAACCAGCGGCATGATGGGCGCGGCGACGATCCTCGCGGCGCTGGCCGGCCGGGCACGGTTGGGCAGGGGACAGCAGGTGGAAGTCGCCATGTACGACCAGGGGATCAACCTGCTCGCCTACTATGCCACCGATTTTCTTCTCTCCGGCGAAGAACCAGTTCCAAACAGCGGAGAGCCCCATCCCGCACCATCGGGAATATTCTCGACCGGCGACAAGGATATCGTGATCTGCTGCGCGAATGACCGCACTTTCCGCAAGCTGACGACTGTGCTCGGACGGGAGGATCTCGCGCAAGACCCCAGGTATTCGACCATGGCCGCCCGCACTGAGAACGCAGCTGCGTTTTTCGCGACGCTTGGCGAGGCTCTAGCGGCAGACACGCGGGAGAACTGGCTTGCCAAGATGCGCGCAGTGGGCATCCCGGCAGGGCCGGTGGCATCGGTGAGTGAAGCGCTGAGCGGCCCGGATATAGCCGAGCGGGGGCTGGTCAGCCGCATCCCGCATCCGATAGCCGGCTGGGTACCGCACGTGCGGCCGCCTTATCGCCTGTCGCTAACACCGGTTGCCGATCCGGTCGCGGCGCCAGCCCACGGGCAGCATACCCGCGAGGTGTTGCAGGAAGTCCTGGGCTACAGACCCGAACAGCTGGATGCACTGCAAGCGTCGGGCGGGTTCGGTCCCGCCGGCGCCTGAACGGGAGAAGGGTGAAGATGGGACCGCTCAAAGGGCTGCGCGTGGTCGAAATGCATGGCTTGGCCCCAGGGCCATACTGCGGCATGCTGCTGGCCGACCTGGGGGCCGATGTCATCCGGGTCGAGCGTCCCGGAACCGCGGCTGCGGGGCCGGCGCCGCGGCTCGACGTGCTGCATCGCTCGCGCCCCTCGGTCGAGGTGGACCTCAAGTCGCCCGACGGTCTCGATCAGGTCAGAAAGCTCATAGACGCCGCCGACGTGCTCATCGAAGGCTTTCGTCCGGGAGTCATGGAGCGGCTGGGCCTGGGGCCGGAGGTGTTCGAGGGGAGCAATCCCAAGCTGGTCTATGGCCGGGTAACGGGCTGGGGTCAGGAGGGTCCCCTCGCGCATACCGCCGGGCACGACCTGAATTACATCGCCATCACCGGCGCCTTGCACGTGGTCGGCCATAAGGATGAACCGCCGACCATCCCGCAGAATCTCATAGGCGACTTTGCTGGTGGGGGTCTCATGCTGGCGTTCGGCATCATGGCTGCGGTCTACGAGGCGCAGCGCTCGGGACGAGGACAGGTGGTCGACGCCGCCATGGTCGACGGAGCCGCTTCGCTGATGGCCTACCTCTACGGTTTCCTCGCCCAAGGGATCATGAACGATGTGCGGGGCGAAGGCCCCATGAGCGGCCCTCTGCCGTATTACGCGATCTATGAATGCGCCGATGGTCTCCACCTTACCGTCGCTGCCGGCGAGCCGCAATTCTACGATCTCCTCGTTCAGACCCTGGGCCTCGATCCCGCGGCTCTCCCCTCCAGGCACGACCGGGCGCGCTGGCCGGAACTGCGTGAGCACTTCGCCCGAGTATTCCGTACCCGTCCGCGTGACGAGTGGGACGCGCTGCTAAGGTCGCTCGATGTTTGCGTGGCTCCGGTACTCTCGATGGGAGAGGCGCCCCGCCATGAGCACATCCGCGCGCGGGGCACCTTCATCGAACTGGAGGGCGTGACGCAGCCCGCGCCAGCGCCGCGCTTCAGCCGCACCGCGGCCGACATGCCGACGGTCGCGCAGCCGGTGATCTCGCCGGCAGCGGCCCTCTCCCGTTGGGGCGTCCGTGCGGAATCAGACGCATAGGCCCTACGTGATTACCTGAGAGGCGGGCAATGGAGCAGAACAGAAAGGAAGGCGGAGTGGAGGCGGACGCCTCTTCACGAGCGGCCTGGTACGTCGTCGGTCTTCTTGCCGCGCTGTACGCCGTGTCCTTCCTCGACCGGGGTATCATGGCGCTCGTCATTCAGCCGGTCGCGCGCGACCTCGCGCTGAACGATGCGGAAATGGGCGTGATCCTCGGCGTCGGCTTCGCCGCCATGTATGCGCTGATGGGGGTGCCCGCAGCGCAATTGATCGACCAGAAGGGCCGCAAGACCATCATCGTGGTAGGGGTGGTGGTGTGGTGCCTCGGCACGATTGCAAGCGCCTTCGCGAGCGACTTCATGACCCTGACCCTATGCCGCGCCAGCGTCGCCAGCGGGGAAGCGGTCCTGACGCCAGCCGCAATATCGCTGATCGCCGATCTCTTCCCGCCGAACCGCCGCGCCCTGCCGATGTCGATCTACGCCTCGATGGCGACGGTGATGACCGGCGGCACCCTGCTGCTCGGCGGGGCTGCGCTCCACCTGGCCACTGCCTTTGCCGACGAGACCGGACTGGCACCGTGGCGCGGCACGCTCTTCCTTGTCGGACTTCCCGGGCTGGCGTTGATCGCCGTCTTCGTGCTCACCGTGCGAGAGCCACCCCGGACCGGGACCGCAGAGGCGATAGCGGGAGAGGGGGCCAGCCTGCGGGAACTTCTGCATCACCTGCGCGAGCGTTGGCGCTTCTACGTCCCGTTCTACCTGGGGGCGAGCTTTCTGGTAATGTACGCATATGCCCAGGCGGGTTGGCTCCCCACTCTGCTGATCCGGGTCCACGGCGTCAGTCCGGAAAACAGCGCCTATCTGCTCGCCCTGGCAACCCCCATCGCTCTGATGGGCACCTTCTTCTTTCCCTTGCTGGCGCGCCGGCTCGATCGTGGCGGCGGCGGAGATGGCCTCGTCACCGCCTTCATGATCGCGGCGGTCGCGGCCACGCCCCTGATGGCCCTGTTTCCACTCGCGCCGACGATCGCCGGGGTGATCGTGGGCGGCGGGCTGACCCTCGCCTGCATGACGGCGACCTCGACCCTGTCGCCCCTCACCATGCAGGCTTTCGGACCCAGCCGGATGCGGGCGCGGCTGATGGCGCTGTCGCTGCTATGCAGCAGCCTGCTGGGCTTCGCGCTGGGGCCCACGCTGGTGGGGGTCATCTCCAGCCTGGATGCGGGAAATCCGAACTCGATCGGACACGCGATGTCGCTGCTGGGCGCTGTCGTCGGTCCTTCAGCCGCACTCTGCTTCGCACTGTGCCGCCCCGCTGCCCGGCGGTTCAGGAGAGAGACCGAGAGATATGGCGCAGGTTAATTGATCCCGGCTTTGGGGTTGGCGAGGCCTTATTTCGCCTCGTCGGTCCTGCGCTTTTCCTCGCGAGCCTGAATTTGACGATCAAGGTTCAGTGCGGCCCGCCACATGATCGTCAGGGAGAGGGCGGCAGTCAGGCCAGCTGCAAGTCCTATGATGAGATTGGTCATACCACATTATAGCCGGAAGAACCGAGACGGCAGATTAACATCGATCATCGCCGAGATGACGGATGTGCCGTAAAACCACGCAACTCCTGGCGATCATCCTCCGAGGGAACTCCGCCAGCCCAGCCTACTTGCTCCATACAGTCGCACCAAGGCCCTACCGCATCGTGGCGGTCTTTTCGGCGAGCGGGCGGAAACGCCGAAACGATGAGGTCTTGATGAACGCGCCGCAGCAACGCCGGAAGGCATCCCTCGTGCTGGCAGGAGGGGTGGGGTTGGGAGCTTTCCAAGCCGGCGCCTTCGAAGTGCTGGCAGCACGACCGGATCTGGAAATATGCTCGGTTTCAGGCGCATCCATCGGTGCCTTGAACGGTGCGATCATCGCGGGGAACGCGCCAGACGAGCGAGTGGCAAAGCTGCAGGCCTTTTGGAAAGCCGCCTCCGTGGAGGCCTTTCCGGCGCGCTGGTTTGACCCGTGGCGCTTGACGGACGGCGGCACTCTGCGTCGCGCACGCAACTGGAGCAACGTCTTGACGACAAGCATCCTTGGCAGCCCGGCCCTTTTCCATTTGCGCGGCCTTTTTGGCGGCGATGGAGAGGCGCGCAGCATCTACAACAACCGCAAGGTCCGTCGGACACTGGAGGCCTTCATCGACTTCCCACGCATCAACGATGGCGCCGTCAGGTTCTGCTGCGCGGCTACCGATATCGAGGTGGGTGAAGCGGTGTTCTTCGATACGGCAAAGGGTGACATCATTGGCCCAGAGCACCTTATCGCAAGTAGCAGCCTGGTTCCCGCTTTCGAGCCGATTCGCATCGGCAATCGCCTTCTGGCCGATGGCGGTTTGGCGGCGAACCTGCCGCTGGAGGCGGAGATCGGTCCCAACCGGGACGCCCCCGCAGAACCGGTCTGCTTCGCGTTTGATCTCTTTACGCCCGAGGGAAGCCGTCCGGGTCACCTCAACCGAGCCGTCGAACGCGCGATCGACATGTTCTTCGGAATGCAGACCCGGATGCGCCTTGCGGCATTCGAGCGCGAGTGGGCGATGCGGGCGAAGTTGGCCAGCCTTGAAGAGCCGCGCGCGCTGGACACCGGCGGGGCATCCGGCGGGACGGATCTGATCTACGCCAGCTATCGCGGGGCAGAGCATGATGCAGGCTTCGGCAAGCCGTTCGATCTTTCGCCGCAGACCCTGAAGGACCGGTGGCGCGAAGGCGCCCAGGCCGGCGAGCGGGCGTTGGCCGTTTACGACGGCCTGTCACCCGGCAAAGGTCCGAATTTACGCGTCCACCGAGTATAAGGCGACGCCACGGCGATAATCTGCGTCGCCCCTGCGCGGCGATGGATCGCGCTTTCTGTCTCCGCCGAAGAACCATTTGGGCTCAGGCGGAGAGGCTTCGCACCGTTTCCTCGGACCGGATCGCCGTGCCGAGGAAGCGCTTGCGGAACGTGGCCAGCGCCTGACCGACGATTTGATCCATGTTATAGTACCGGTACGTCGCAAGGCGGCCTACGAAGGTGGTGTTCCTTTCCGCCTGGGCCAGGGCATCGTAGCGCTTGAACAGCGCCTGGTTTTCCTGCCTGGGGATCGGGTAATAGGGATCTCCGTGTGCCTGCGGATATTCCCGAGTAATGCTCGTTCGCGCATGGTTTTGCCCCGTCAGGTGCTTGTATTCGGTGATGCGCGTGTACGGGACCTCGGCATCGGGGTAGTTGACCACTGCCACCGGCTGTAGCCACTCCTGCGTCAGCGTCTCGTGTTCGAAGCGGAGGGAGCGGTAGGGCAGCTTGCCGAAGCGGAAGTCGTAAAATTCGTCGATGGGGCCTGTGAAGACGACGTGGTCGTGGCCGTAGCCATCTCGCGCCTCGGCATAGTCCACTCCCAGCAAAACGTCGATGTTCGGGTGATCGAGCATCCGTTCGAACATGCGGGTGTAGCCCTCGGCCGGCATGGCCTGGAACCGATCGGTGAAGTACCGGTCGTCGGTGCAGGTTCGGGTCGGCACGCGCGCCGTCACCGTCTTGTCGAGCGCTGAAGGATCGAGGCCCCACTGTTTGCGCGTATAGCCGCGGAAGAACTTCTCGTAGAGTTCGCGGCCTATGGCCGAAACGACCACGTCTTCGGAGGTCTGTATAACCCGAAGCGGTTCGGCGCGGGAGGCAAGAAACCGCTCCGCGTCGGCCTCCGTGGTCAAGGAGAGGCCATAGAGCGCATTGAGCGTCGTGCGATTGATGGGCATCGGCACCAGCATGCCGTCCACCTGCGCGAGCACGCGATGCTCGTAGGGCCGCCAATCGGTAAATCGCGACAAGTAGTCGAAGATCTCGGCACTGTTCGTGTGGAAGATGTGCGGACCATATTGATGGATCAGGAGTCCGGCATCATCGAGGCGGTCATAGGCGTTCCCGCCCACATGTGGGCGTCTGTCGACGACCAGCACGCGCCACCCGAGCTGCGAGGCCAGTCGTTCCGCCATGACCGAGCCTGCAAATCCCGCACCGACGACGAGGGCGTCATATCTGGTCGGTGAGGGAGCCGGCCAGCTTGTGGGCGACATGATGGGATGGACGCCATCGCCCCGTTGCAGGCGGGTTTCGATCAATGCCTGCATTCGCAGGACGGTGTCATCCCAGCTTGTCTGCAGGAGAAAATCGTCTGCCTCCGCCAGCCAGTCCTCTTGCTGGCCCGCCAGCGCAAGGGCCGCATCGCAGGCTTCGACGAACTTAGCGTGGTCGGAAGCGATGCTCACCGCTTTCATGTCTCCGTAATGGCGCACAACGTCGGCGATCGGTGTCGAAACCACCGGGAGGCCGGCGGTCAGGTACTCGGGAGTTTTCGTGGGGCTGATGAAGCGCGTTGCCTCATTGATGGCGAAGGGCATGAGCGCCACGTCCCATCCCGCGAGATAAGACGGCAGTTCGTCGTAGGACTTGCCGCCGAGGTAGTGGATGTTGGCGCGGCGCGGCAGATCGGCTTCGTCGATCTTGACGACAGGGCCCACAATCACGAGCGACCAATGGGGCCGGGCGTCGGCGACGGCGGCGAGCAGTTCAAGGTCCATCCGCTCATCTACCACGCCGCAGAAACCCAGGCGCGGATGCGGCAGATCGATCTGGTCGGAGGGCTCGGGGAGGCTGCCGCGCGCCACGAGGAAGTGATCGCGATCGATGCTGGAGGGGAAAGGGAATACTGTAAATAGGCGTCGAACCGGGACCCCATATCGGCGTGCAAAAGGGACCCCCTTTACGGGTTGCCGGGCGGTTGTCCCGGTAGTCCATAGGAGGGACCCACGGCCGGCGCTGCGCGCCCCCCAAGCGCTGGCGGTGCCGGCCGTGGGAGGTTCCTGTGGACCCACCGGGTCAACCGCCGGGTGGGGGGTCCGGGGGGAGGGTTTTAGCTCCGGTTTCTGAGGCGCCAGCTGTCGTTGCCGGTCTCGACGATGTCGCAGTGATGGGTGATGCGATCGAGCAGCGCGGCCGTCATCTTGGGATCGCCGAACACGGTCGGCCATTCCCCGAACGCCAGGTTCGTCGTGATGATCACGGAGGTGCGCTCGTAGAGTTTGCTGACGAGGTGGAACAGCAACTGGCCGCCCGAGCGGGCGAACGGCAGATAGCCAAGCTCATCGAGCACGACGAGGTCGAGGCGGGAGAGCTGGGCCGCAAGCGCACCGGCCTTGCCGAGGCGGCTTTCCTCTTCGAGCCGGTTCACCAGATCCACGGTGTTGAAGTAGCGACCTCGGGCGCCGGCACGCACGACGCTGGCGGTGATTGCGACGGCCAAGTGGGTCTTCCCGGTCCCGGTGCCGCCGACCAGGACGATGTTGCGCTGACCGGGCAGGAACGAGCCGGCGTGGAGCGAACGCACCAGTTGTTCGTCGATCAGCGTCCCCTCGAACACGAACGCATCGATGTCCTTCACCACCGGCAGTTTGGCCGCGGTCATGCGATAGCGGATCGATGCCGCGTGGCGATGAGCAGCCTCAGCGCGCAGCAGATCGGTCAGGATCTCCATGGCGGTGCGCTTGCGCTGCATGCCGGTGGTGACCGCCTCGTCGAAGGCGCCGGCCATGCCCTTGAGGCCCAGGCCGCTCATCGCGGCGATCATCTCATGCCGCTGCACGGGCGCCTCGCAGCAGGTCGTAGCGAGCGCAGTCCGCGGTCGGTGGATGGCTGAGCGCCAGTGCTTCGGACGTGGCGATGGTCAGTGGCCGGGGCGGCTCTCGCCGCCGTGCCAGGATGTTTAGGATTACGTCGTCGCTGGCAGCGCCGGCGGCGAGCGCCTCGCGGATCGCGCCCTCGACCGCTTCGAGCCCATCGGTCAGCACGGCAGAGAGCACGCGCACGAACCGGCGGTCGGCTTCATCGCCTGTCCCCAGCTTGCGCCTGAGCCGCGCCAGTGCCGGCGGGAGATCCCAGTCCTGGAACGGCGCCCCGTTCCTCAAGGCGCCCGGCTTCTTGGCCAGCACCGGGAGGTAGTGCCAGGGATCGAGGATCATCCGATCCCGGCCGAAGAAGCGGGGATGCTCGGCGATGACCTCATCGTCGAGGCGGACCACGATCCGGTCGGCATAGGCGCGAACCTGCACCGCCCGCCGGGCAGCCTTGGCCATGACCGAGTAGCGGTTGCGGTCGAAGCTGATCAGGCAGGTGCCCGTCACCGCGTGCGGCGTCTCGTGGAAGCCGTCGAACGGCGCCAGCATCACCTGGAGCGACGGGCGCTCGGCATCCCATGCCTCGGCGATGGTCAACTCGCGCTGATCGGGATGGGGATGCAGCGCCGCCCATCGGCGGCACTCGGCCTCGAGCCACCCGTTGAGCTCCTCCAGGCTTGCGAAGCGTAGTCGGGGCTGGAAGAACCGCCCCCGGATCGTCTGCACCTGGTGCTCGACCTGGCCCTTCTCCCAACCCGCTGCTGGCGAGCAGGCGGTGGGCTCGATCATGTAGTGATCGGCCATGATCAGGAACCGGCGGTTGAAGACCCGCTCCTTGCCGGTGAACACCGTCGTCACCGCGGTCTTCATGTTGTCGTAGATGCCCCGCGTCGGCACGCCCCCGAAGAACGCAAACGCCCGCGCATGGGCGTCGAACACCATCTCCTGCGTCTCGCGGGGATAGGCCCGCACGAACACCGCCCGCGATGCGCAAAGCCGCATATGCGCGACCTTCACCCGCATCGGCTTGCCGGCGATCTCCACATCCTCGTGACTCCAGTCGAACTGGTATGCCTCGCCGGGCCGGAACATCAGCGGGATGAACGCTGCGGCGCCGTCGCCGGCATCCTTGCGCCGGTCGTCCAGCCAGCGCTTCGCATAGCGCCGGACCGCATCGTAGGAGCCGTCGAACCCCTCGCGCAGCAGCAGGTCGTGGATCCGCGTCATCCGCAGCCGTTCGCGCCGCGGCCGTGCCTCGTTCTCCGTCAGCAGAATGTCCAAGCGCTCCTGGAACGGCCCGATCCGGGCAAGCGGCTGCACCGACCGCCGATAGGCAAAGCCCGCCTCCGGGGCACGGATCGCCTTCCTTATCACCTTGCGCGACACCCGCAGGTCACGCGCGATCGCCTTGATCGATTTACCGTCGGCGTGCTCGCGCCGAATCCTTACCACCGTCTCCAAAATCAACATCCCGATCCCGCCGCTTGGCTACAACCAAGCGGACGCACCTAAACCATCGAGATGGGGGTCCCTTTTAGACGCCGATCACCCCCATAACGGGGTCCCTTTTGCACGCCGCTCAACAATCGAGCGGGCATTCCCGAGCGATGAAGAGGACGCACCTCCACCCCGGCCCAGAGTAAAACCTCCCGCGGTCGCCAAGCCGAAATCGGCTTCAAAGGCGAAGCCGCTGCCCAGCCGCGCGGACCTGGAACGCGCGGAGTCTGAGCTTGCCGACCTTGAGAAGCGCCACGATGCAGAGCGGGCGGCCTTGGCGAAGCGCCAGGCGGAACTCGATTCCGAGCGACGCCAGCTTCAAGGTAAGCAGGAGCGGGAACGGCAGGCGCTCGAAGACCCCCTTGCACGCGCTCGCGACCGCTATGAGCGCGCGATGCGAAAGTGGGGGGACGAATGAAAGCGCCTCACTGCCGCCTTGCCGCGTGCCGCCCCTTGGTGGAAAGGCTGCGGAAGGTGATCGACCATCGCCTCTCGGCCATCGCGGCGATGCTATGCTCCCACTCGTGGCGTGCCGCGCCGCACAGGTGGTAGACAGATCGGGGGCCCAGCAGGATCGAGGCGCGCTCGAACTTGGTGCCCACACGGCGGCGAAACCGCATCGTTGCAGCGGCTCCCAGCGATATGCCCAGAACGTGCTCGAACACCGGCCGGTCGCGGTGCCAGCCGATGCCGGCGCCTGGATCGTAGCGAACGAGGAGCGCCTGCTCGAGTTCGGCTGCATCAAGGCGTGCGAAGTTTGCTGCCCGCGCTTTCAATGGGTGGAGCCATTCCGAAATGGGATCGGCACGCGTGAACGCGCCAGTCGCGAAATTATAGCTCCAGCCATAGCTATGGGTCAGCCGCTTGCCGGTCCACTTCTGAAAGCGGAATGGCGCGAGCGGGGCGCTATCAATATGGCCGATGAGCTGGCGTTCTTCGCTCTCGGAGATGATGCTGTCGCAATATTGGAGGCCCGGCAATATGGGCTCCTGGAACAGGTCCGGCGAAATCATCCTTACCATGTGCTGGTCCTCACAGCGCCAGCGCCGGCTGTTGCGCTCCGCCGCTGATGTGATCGACGATGAACGTTCGCGCGGGCGGCGTCTTGAGAAGCTCGGCCGGGTCCACCGTCGGATCAAGCCAGCGCATTACCTCTTGCCGATGAACGATGGCACCGTGGCGCTCCTGATAGCGCGCGACTTCCGGATTGGCTGGCACGGTGATAACCCGATAGCTTACCGGCCAGTCGCCCATTGCCGGCTCCCAGATACCCGCAAGATAGAAATGATCGCCGTTCGCCAGCGTAACGCGGTAGAGTTCATTCCCGGCCCGCAGATGGAACTGGGAAACCGGCACCAGGCAGCGGCTATCGGAAAGGTTTTGCCCTTCGGCGCGCACGAAACGATAGGAAACGCCGTCGCTGAAGCGCGGATTGGAACCCCAGCTCGCCTCGATCATCTCTATTTCGTGAATGTTCGCGGGATTGCATCGAATGATCGCGCGGCGGCTTCCGAGCGGCGCGTCCGAAGCAAACGGCGTGGGCTTAATATCCATGGTAAGAACATAAGAAGAACGATCGCAGGTTACAAGGAAGGCGGCCTGATGTGTGCAATGACTATCGCCTTGAGGTGGCTCTCGCCTCGATCCTGCGGGATTTTGACAATTTGACGATAAAGATTGCCATGCCTGAAGGCGCACCCAATGTGCCTGCACGCCAGGATATCAAGATCACGGACACGGCACCCATCGTCCGCAGTGTGGACGGCGCCCGCGGTGTGGGCGAACTGGTCAACCGGCGTTGGAGCTGGCCCGACCGGAACGGCAAGCCGGTCTACAATTTCCGATCCGAAGGCCGGGAATTTACCTCTGGCCGCTGCCTCATTCCGGCCGATGGCTTTTACGAGTTTGGCGACCCGGTTGAACCGGGCCAGAAGCGCAAGACCAAATGGCTCTTTACACTCCAGGACGATGACTGGTTCTGTATTGCCGGCATCTGGCGCGCGCACCCCGAGGTCGGCGAGGCATGGACGATGTTATCGACCCAACCCGGCGAGGACATTGCCCCTTACCACAACCGGCAGATCGTCGTGCTCACCCGAGACCAATGGGCGGACTGGCTCGACCTATCGGTCCCCGCACAAGAAGTACTTCGCCCACTGCCCCCTGGCAGCCTTACAGCTATGCAAGTGTTTCCACCAACATCTTTGAAAGGGTGACCTATGAATACAACGGCACAGGCTGCCCTCGATCGTTTCGTGGAGGCACAAGCGTCGACATACGAGACAGCGCTTGCCGAAATCCGGGGCGGTGCCAAGCGTTCCCACTGGATATGGTTCATCTTCCCGCAGCTCGCAGGGCTTGGGCGCAGCCCCATCGCGCAATTCTATGGAATACAGTCCGCCGATGAAGCGCGGGCTTATCTCGACCATCCGGTGCTTGGTCCCCGCTATTTTGAATGCGTCGCGGCCTTGCAAGGCTTGCCGACCAACGATCCAGTCGCGGTATTCGGTGCGGTCGACGCGATGAAGTTGAGATCCTCGCTTACCTTGTTCGAACTGATGAGGCCCAACCCACTTCTTACCGGCGCAGTCGATCGCTGGTTCGTCGGCGAGCGCGACAGCATGACGTTAAAGCTTCTCGGAAAATAGCGGCCGGAACAACCGGCGCGACACGCACCTCGTCCCCTTGCAGGAACGCATATAGCGGTCGCGGCAGCCTTGGATCGGTCGGCCGGAACCGGGCTGGAATCACGCCGATAAAGGTCGGTCGGCAATTCGAGCTGCCATCAAGATGCGCGGCTGGATCGCTATCTACCGCGCTAGGCTGATTAAGTGCCGTTGATGGAGTATTGCTCACGGTTCCCTATCTCGACATTCCCGAAGTGCTTGACCAATTCGACGATCATGGGCTGCCGATGTGCATGGATAGGGCAGTTACATCGCCTCTCGGCTGCGAGCCGGACAGTTTCGCTGAAATACCACTGCTTCACGAACTCGACGAGGCCGACAAGATCATCTGGCAAGCAATGGCAATTTTCAGCCACGTTGTACAACCCTGGGGGGTTCCCAATGCTTATTGATGAGGAAGCCGGCAAATTTCTCAAAAGCCTGACCGCTGCCGAAAAGGTCTTCATGTCAGTGCAGGAAGGCACATCGGGGACGTCGGCCAGTAGCTAGTCGCAACAAGGATTGTGTTCGCCAACAAAGCGGCCATTCGACCCCGCTCTGACATCGCCCGACACCGGCCGTTCGTTCCGGTGATAGTTTACGACCGGTGCTGCCGATATTGCGGAGGTTCGGAACGAACTTCCGATTCTTATGAGTGGACGCTGATACCCCTCATCACGCGTCATTTGAAACATTCCCTTAGCTTTCACCGTTTTCGTGGCGGCATGGCTCTCATTGGACAAACGGAAAAATATGTAGGAGCGGCCGCCTTGATTGGCACAGTTGCCGGCATCGTGACGACTTCCGGAGGAAGGCAGTCGGCATCCGACGCCGTCAAATGGGTAGGCGCCGCTACAGATCTGAGGAGCCGACCTCCCCAGCCCGGTGATAACTGGGGCAGCTGCAATGACGCGCGAGCGGCAGGCACGGCACCGATACATCGTGGAGAACCAGGTTATCGCGACGGGATGGACGCTGACGGTGACGGGATCGCGTGCGAACCGTACCGCGGCATGTAATGACTGCCTCCTCTAACCATCTCGCGTCCGACAATCTCCGCCGACTTAGCGGCCATTGCCTACCGAAACCGCGCTGGCCGAAACCTTCCGTTCGCTCAGGTGGCTCTTAGTAGAGGATTTGGCCGCTTGCGATCGGTCTGCCTGCTTTACGGCCACCAACACCGGCATTGGTCCGGTAAGCTACCCGCACCCAAACCGGGGGCGTTGCCCTCGCCACCACCTTCACGTTGCCAGTAGTTACGAAAGCTGAGCGATTTCCTGCGATTCTAAATATTTGAACGTCTCTCTTTTCGATCATCACGGGGCCAAGCGATGTCTGCGCGCGTCATCATACCGCGGAATCATCGAGACTGTGATGACTGACGGAAGTGGACCTGCCGGGAACCATTCCGCCGCCACCGCCGGTTGATCGCCCGCCGATGCGATGGGAAGAGTGGGACCAAGCTCCGGGAGAGATGCGCCAGCGCTCTGGTAGCCGGAATCGGGAGACTACTATGTCAGAGCGGGTCGCGGCTTGCCGGATATGTGCGGGACAGTGCTCGCTGCGTTTCGCGGTCGATGACGCGGGCAGGATCGTGCAGGCACGCGGCGACAAGGCCAATCCTGTTACTCGGGGCTATGCCTGCATCAAGGGGCTGACCGCGCACCAGGCGCACTATAGCCCCGATCGTATCCTCCATCCGCTCAAGCGCCAGCCTGACGGCGGCTTCGCGACAATTGCGCTCGACGCCGCACTCGACGAGATCGCGGCGCGCCTCCAGGCAATCGTCGCGCGCGATGGTCCCGATTCGGTCGCCGGCTTTCGTGGCACGATGAGCTACACCAACGCGCTCGCCAACCAGATGCTGCCAGATTGGTTGCGCGCCATCGGCTCGCGCTCCTTCTTCTCCACGATGACGATCGATCAATCGGCTAAGTGGGTCACGGCGGGTCGACTCGGCGCCTGGGCTGCGGGCAAGGATCCGTTCGATCAGGCGGACGTACTGCTGTTCCTCGGCACCAACCCGCTGGTTTCGCTTTCCACCTTCAATTTTAACCTCCAGAACCCGGTCAAAGCGATGCGTGATGCGCGTGCGCGCGGACTGAAGGTGGTGGTGATCGACCCGCGCCGATCGGAGACGGCCCAGCACGCCGACGTCTTCGTCCAGCCATTGCCCGGCGAAGATCCGACTCTCCTCGCGGGAATGCTGCGCATGATCCTGGCGGAAGGCTGGCATGATGCAGCCTTCTGCGCCGACCATGTCGCCGGGCTCGATGAATTGCGTGCTGCGGTAGAACCTTTCGATCCCGCCCATGTCGAAACGCGCGCCGGCGTTCCGCAAGCGACATTCTTGGCAGCGGTGGAGGCATTCGCAGCTCCGTTCGATGGCCGGCGGCGGCGCGGCTCGGCGGCGTCAGGCACGGGTCCCAACATGGCGGCGCATTCGAATCTCGCCGAACATCTGCTCGAATGCCTCAACATCGTCTGTGGACGCTACGCAAAGCCGGGCGATCGCGTGATGAACCCCGGCGTCCTTGGTCGCCGTTGGCCTCGCTATGCCCAGGTCGTGCCACCGCACCGGAGCTGGGAGACCGGCTGGCGCGACGCCGGCGGTTATGGATTGCTGTTCGGGGAAAGGATGAGCGGCGCGCTGCCGGATGCGATCCTTGGCGGGGGCGAAGGCAAGATCCGGGCGCTGATCGTTGACGGCGGCAATCC
>Ga0307412_10000490_pt1 | contig 23654 bp, 24 predicted proteins | sample DK1Cmetagenome_3_FD_203823 | JGI IMG/M metagenome (GOLD analysis project Ga0307412, IMG submission 203823) | Maize rhizosphere microbial communities from greenhouse at UC Davis, California, United States - DK15-C-1 | ecosystem: Host-associated > Plants > Roots > Rhizosphere > Soil | place: USA...
TAGCGTAGGGCATAGCCGATGGATCGCCGGGGCCGTTTGATATAAAGTATCCGTCTGGTGCCCATTTCTCCATTTCTTCGAAAGGTGTCTTGGCTGGGAATACCTTAGCATAAACATCGCGGTGATCAAAGTTGCGAAGTATGTTTTTCTTTACGCCTAAGTCTAAAACTGCAATTCTATGAGCGGCATCTTCGTTTCCGTAGAAATAAGCTTCTTTAGTAGATACTTGCGAAGAAAGCTCAAGGCCATCCATTGAAGGAACATCAGCAAGTTTTTGTTTCAGATCTTCAATGTCTAAAATTTCCGAAGAAATGATGGCATTCATAGCTCCCTTATCACGAATGTGGCGGACTAATGAACGAGTGTCAACATCAGAAATACCAACTATGTTTTCTTCCTGGAAGTAATCCTGGATAGATTTATCAGACATTTTACGGCTGTAAGTAATGTTGAAATTCTTACAAACCAAGCCTGCAATTTTAATATCACCTGACTCAATTTCTTCATCGTTAACACCGTAATTGCCAATGTGTGCATTTGTGGTAACCATGATCTGCCCAAAGTAAGAAGGGTCTGTAAATACTTCCTGGTAACCCGTCATGCCGGTATTAAAACAAATCTCACCGGTAGTAGTGCCAATTTTGCCGGCAGCTTTTCCGTGATACACAGTTCCGTCTTCCAGCAATAGTACAGCAGGTAATTTGGTGTAATTAGTCATTCTTAATTAATATTATTTTGGTTTTTTATATTCTTCTGATTAATAGCATCTTTTACCCATTCCCAGGCAAGATATTCGGCTGTTCTACCATAAGCGATATGTAAATAAGAATCGATAGATTCCAGATCTTCTTCTTCTGAAAATAAATGGAAAAACTTCAAATTTCCGAAAGGAATTTCGGTTGTAGAGTACAGCAGGCTGAAGCAATTGACTTCAAATTTCACAAGAGACAAAGGTAAAGCTTTACAGGCATTTTTTAAAGATAATTTTAAAATGGTAGTTTATTGATGCGAGGGACACATTCTTAGGTTATCATAAATTAAATACAATTAGGGATTTGTGAACGCGTTTTGCCAATAACTGGTTTTATTTGATGGAATTAACTTTCTACCTTTGCCCATTCTTTAAATAACACCATGTCAGTTAACAAAGAGGTTAAGCGTATTACTACTAATACGCTACAAGAAATGAAGTTGAGAGGCGAAAAAATCGCCATGCTTACTTCTTACGACTATTCGATGGCTAAGATTGTGGATGAAGCCGGTATTGATGTAATACTGGTTGGTGATTCCGCATCAAACGTTATGGCAGGGCATGAGACGACATTGCCAATCACTCTGGATCAGATGATTTATCATGCATCATCAGTAGTGCGGGCCGCGAGCCGTTGCTTAGTGGTAGTTGATTTACCTTTTGGCTCTTATCAGGGAAATTCAAAGGAAGCCTTAAATTCAGCTATCCGAATTATGAAAGAATCTGGCGCCCATGGGGTAAAACTGGAAGGTGGCGAAGAGGTCCGGGAATCGATAGAAAGAATCGTTACAGCAGGAATCCCGGTGATGGGGCACTTAGGATTAACTCCTCAGTCTATATATAAGTTTGGTACCTATACCGTACGGGCTAAAGAAGAAGCTGAAGCGGAGAAGCTAAAGAAGGATATGCTTGTGCTTCAGGATGCTGGTTGTTTTAGTGTTGTTTTGGAAAAAATACCGGCCAAGTTAGCCCATGAAGTTACTCAGAGTGTTAAAATTCCTACTATTGGCATTGGAGCCGGTTCCGGTTGTGATGGGCAGGTATTGGTTATCCACGATATGCTTGGATTAAACAAAGGCTTTCGCCCTCGTTTTTTAAGGCAATACCTTAATTTATATAATGAGATTAATGGTGCGGTAAAGGGGTATGTGAATGATGTAAAAGGCAATGATTTTCCAAACGAGAAGGAGCAGTACTAAAAAACTTCTTTGTGGTTCCATACAAACGCAAGATTCCATTAAATGAGTAAACCCATTAAATTCGTCCATCAAGACATTACAGATAAAGACATCCTCTTTGAAGACAATCACCTTATTGCTGTAAATAAACGAGCAGGAGATATTGTGCAGGTGGATGAAACCGGCGATGAATCCTTAGATGAGAAGGTTAAGAAATATCTTGCTAAAAAATATAATAAGCCCAATGGTGCCTTTTTGGGAGTTGTACACCGTTTAGACAGGCCTGTTAGCGGAGTTATTCTTTTTGCGAAAACCAGTAAAGCCCTGGACCGCGTTAACGCCATGTTTAAAGGCCGGGAAATGAAAAAAACCTATTGGGCGGTGGTAAGAAAACGCCCCATGCCCGAAAGTGGAAATCTGGTTCATTGGTTGGTTAAAAATCCTAAAAAAAATATCACGACGGCTCATCCACAGGAAGTTAAAGGTAGTTTAAGATCAGAGTTGAACTATAAATTGATTGGTGAACTAAATGGTTACTATCTCATTGAAGTCGATCCAATTACAGGCCGGCCCCATCAAATCAGGGTGCAGCTTTCTACCTTGAATTGTCCAATTGTTGGCGATAATAAGTATGGCTATCCCCGCGGAAGTCTGAAGAAAACCATCTGCTTGCATGCAAAGAGACTTCAGTTTGTTCATCCTGTAAAGAAAGAGCTGATAGATATTAATGCGCCTCTTCCTAAAGATGGTTTCTGGGAAAAGTTTGAAGAGTTTTCCAAATAAACAAAAGGGTGGTTATTGGCTACCCTTTGCTATTTTATTCCTTCCAAAAAAACAGCAAAATTCTCAGAAAAATTTACAAATTGCGGAGCCAGCGAATTGAGCAATAGTATTCAAAAGAAACTAGCCATTCTTATAAACTCGTTTAGCCGGATCTTTTCAATACCTTTTGAAAGCTTCATTCGTTGATTATTTTACAAGCGTAAACCTTCATTAGCCTATTGCTGGAATTAGCCGGTCGTTGAGTATATCAATGCGATTGATTAAAACGGAGCATATAAATATTGTGAGAAATCGCGGCAGTAGCAAGCCGCATTATAGTCTAGAAAATGCTGATTTTTTATGTAGTATTCTTTTTTCTTATTCTACGTTTTGCTATCACTCTTTTTAATTTTATATCAAACCCGAAATTAACTCACTCCGCAAAGCATTACAACGACTTGGTGTCCATCCTGATACCTGCCAGAAATGAGCAGAACAACATTTATTACCTGCTCGAATCAATCAAAAATCAAAGCTATACTAATATTGAAGTAATTGTTCTCGACGACGATTCTTCAGACCGCACCTTTGCCATATGTAAGGAATTTAGTTCGCAAGACTCTCGATTTTCGGTAATAAAAGGAAACCCTTTGCCAGATAATTGGCTGGGCAAAAACTATGCTTGCCATCAATTGGCAAAAAAGGCTAAAGGTAAATATCTGATGTTTCTGGATGCCGATGGAATTATTAAAGACGGCTTGATTAACAACGCCCTCCACAGAATGAAGATTGGGAATCTTGCCTTGTTAAGCCTGTTTACAAACCAGATTATGGGATCTATGGGAGAGCGCCTGGTAGTTCCATTAATGCATTTTCTTTTATTGAATACTTTCCCATTAAGGCTGGTTAAATTGCTTGATAAACCATCTGTTTCTGCTGCAAGTGGGCAGTTTATGTTGTTTGATGCTGCGATTTATCATAATAACACATGGCACTCCAAGGTAAAAAGTGAAGTTGTTGAAGACATCGCAATCATGAAGAAGGCAAAATCCGCAGGGTATAAAACAGAATCGTTATTAGCAAACGGATATATTTATTGCCGAATGTATAATGGTTATACTGAAGCCATAAATGGCTTCAGTAAAAGCCTCTTAGCCGGATTTAATAATAATATAGCGGGATTGGTATGCTATGTGCTTTTGGTGCTTATCGGTCCGGTTTTTATTGCATTTTACCTCGATTTACCATTGCTGTTTTTCGGGTTGACGCTAATTGTACTTAGTCGTATAATGATTTCGCTGGCCAGCGGGCAGAATGTCTTTCTTAATCTATTACTGCACCCTTTCCAAATGTTTTCCTTTATTATTCTTGCTGTTGTTTCCCTAAGAAAAAGCTTCGCAAAAAAAATTATATGGAAGGGGAGAGTAATCACTCCATGATTGCTTACAACCTTGCCTGTTGCGCAGTACAACCCGCGCAGGAAGTTGGGCCCCTGTTTTTATTGCATTAAAGTTATGGGCATAATTGCAGGTATTATTTAATTTTGTAGAATGAGTTATAACCTTCAGGTACAGATAGACCGCGATTCTGGATTTTGTTTTGGAGTAGTGTATGCTATTGATATGGCAGAAGAAATTCTGGAAGAGGACGGCTATTTATATTGCCTTGGAGATATTGTACATAATGATGAGGAAGTTGCCCGCCTAAAAGCTAAAGGACTAAGAATAATAAACCATGAAGACTTGTTAGCTCTTTCTGATGAGAAAGTTTTGATTCGTGCACATGGCGAGGCACCTGAAACGTATAAAATTGCACTCGAAAGGAATATTACACTGATAGATGCTTCTTGCCCGGTAGTGTTGAAATTACAGAACCGTATCAAAAACTCGTACGATTCCGGTGAAAAGATCCTGATTTTTGGGAAACACGGACATGCTGAAGTGATCGGCTTGCAAGGCCAAACAAATCAGGAGGCATTGGTTTTTCAGGATCTGGAAGAATTGGATCGAGCAGAACTCCCTTCGAAATTCACACTGTACAGCCAAACAACTAAGAGCACTGACAAATTTTATCAAATAAAAGGCGAGCTTTTAAATCGTGGTTATGAGGTAAAGGCGAATGATACAATCTGCCGTCAGGTGTCGAACCGTTATGAAGAGCTAAGCAATTTTGTTAAGAACTTCAATAAAATTGTATTCGTCTCTGGAAAGAAATCTTCCAACGGAAAAGTGCTTTACGAAGTTTGCAAGAAACATAATCCAGATACTTATTTTGTGTCGCAGCCTGATGAATTAGATATTTCGATGTTTAAAGAGGGCGATAAAGTAGGCATTTGTGGTGCTACATCCACTCCTATGTGGTTAATGCAAAACGTAAAAGCACAGCTGGAAAGTTATTAATATAGCTTTCCATTTTGATGAAGGGAAGCTATCAAATGAAGATAGGTCATCAGATTCGGATCGGGTGAGCTTTCGTCCTTTTACCTTTAACCTTCATTTCTTCCCCGTCCTCTAATCCTCCCCCTCAAGGGAAATTGTGTTTCTTAAGTAAAAAGCCCAGGGGGATTTACAGCTATAATTATGCGAGTTTTATATTTGCAGCCTGAATAGAAAAAATGAGAAAACAAGGAGTGTTATTGGTAAATCTGGGAACTCCCGATAGCCCGTCGGTTTCTGACGTGCGCAAGTACCTGGATGAATTTTTAATGGATGAACGTGTTATTGATATTAACCCCATTAGCCGTACGCTTCTAATAAAAGGCTTAATTGTTCCGTTTCGCGGGCCTAAGTCGGCCAAGATTTATAAAGAAGTATGGTCTGACGAAACCGGTTCTCCTTTATTACATTATAGCATACGCCAGCAGGAGCTTCTGCAGCAAGCTTTAGGAAGCAATTATATAGTAGAGCTTGCAATGCGCTATCAGAAGCCATCCATTGAAGATGCTTTAGAGCGTTTGAAAAAGAAGCAAATTGCCAATCTTAAAGTAATTCCTTTATTCCCTCAATATGCTTCGGCTTCAACTGGTTCCGTTAACCAGAAGATAATGGAGATTGTAAGCAAATGGCCAACCATTCCAGATATTTCATTTGTGAATTCTTTCCATGATAATGAAGGAATGATTGAGGTATTTGCCAACAATGCCCGTAAATATGGTGTCGAAAACTACGATCATGTTTTATTCAGTTTTCATGGCTTGCCAGAAAGGCAATTAACTAAGGCTGATGATACTGGTAAATATTGTCTGCAAGTTCCAGACTGTTGTTCTCGCTTCAACGATGCAAATCGGATGTGCTATTCGGCGCAGTCGCATGATACAGCCCGTTTAATTGCCGAAAAACTTAACCTTCCGAAGGAAAAATATACTGTTTGCTTTCAATCTCGTTTAGGAAACGCTCCATGGAAGAAGCCCTATACTACAGATATCTTAAAAGAACAGGCTGCCAAAGGCGCAAAACGATTGCTGGTTTTTAGCCCTGCTTTTGTTGCGGATTGCCTTGAGACTCTTTATGAAATTGTAGAAGAATATAACGAAGAATTTAAGCATATGGGTGGGGAGAAAGTCCAGCTGGTCGAAAGCTTAAATGATGATCCAGCCTGGATTGCTGCCCTTGAGAATATGGTAAAGGGAAATTAAAGGATATAAAGATTGAAAAGATAAAAAGGAGGCTATTTCGATAATTAGCCTCCTTTTTCATGACATCAGGTTAAATTCTTCTTCTTTTGTTAGATAAATGTCCTTTTTTGCCAAGATGGAACTGACTGACGCTTAGTTTTTTATAAAATCTAGAATGATTTCCGTTGCTCCTTTTGATTTCTGTACATACTGTCCCGCTGCTCTGCCCGCTGCTTGCCTTTCCGATTCGTTTTGTAGTTTTTGCATGGTTTGTTGCAGTTCGGTACCATTGCTGATCGTAAAGCCTCCGCCATTGGCAATCAGGGCTTTTGCCTCTAAGAATTTCTGATAGTTAGGGCCGAAGATTACCGGAACTCCAAATGCTGCAGCTTCGAGAGTATTGTGTATGCCCACTCCAAAACCTCCACCAATGTATGCGATCTTTCCATACTGATACAAAGAGGACAGCATTCCAATGTTATCAATAATGAGGACTGAAGCCAGAGGTTTGAGACCGGATGTCAGACTTCCGGCTTCCGGTCTTTGACCTGCGCCTTCAGGCTTCAGATCTCCAATCTCCGAGTACCTTAACGCGCTCCCATCAGGCATCCAGCTGATTAATGCCTTAATTTTATCGTCTTTTATTTCATGCGGAGCGATAATGAATTTCCATGAAGAATAATCCTTAACTAGTTCAGTTATAAGCTTCTCGTCCTCCGACCAGGTGCTACCAGCTACAAAAACATTGGCATCTCCACAAAAGTCTTCAACTATTTTAAACTGCTTAGGGGAAGCTGCATTCTCTGCAACGCGGTCAAAACGGGTGTCTCCACTCACGGAAACATTATTGATATGAATGGTTTCAAGGAGTTTTTTGCTTCCCTCGTCCTGAACAAAGAAATGACTTACTAGTCCAAGGATCTTCCTGTTAAGGCTTCCATACCACTTGAAAAAAGGCTGGCTATCCCTAAATATTCCAGAAATAATATACAAAGGAATGTGCTTGTCGTTTAAAGTTTTAAAATAGTGATACCAGTATTCGTATTTAGTAAAAATTGCAAGCTCGGGATTGATAAGGTTTATAAACCTTTGGGCGTTAGATTTAGTGTCAAGAGGAAGGTAATAAATGTGCTCAGCGCCTGTGTAATTTTTTCTCAGTTCGTATCCAGAAGGTGAGAAGAACGTAACAATAATTTTCTTGTCGGGGAATACCTCTTTGTACTTCTCCATCACTGGGCGCCCTTGCTCAAATTCGCCCAAAGATGCAAAGTGGAACCATGTTGATTTTGAGCGTCTATCTACTTCTTTATCAATTGTTTCAAAAATGTTTCTTCTCCCATTGACAAAGAGTTTTGCCTTTTTGTTGAAAAAATGAAAAACGAATAATAAAAAGCTGTATATTTTGATGCCAAAATTGTAAAGGATGAGCATGATAATTGCGTAAATATTTTATCTTCGCCGAAAATACTGTTAAATCTCTTAAAATAAATTCGATATATGAAAATTGCAGTAGTTGGTACAGGTTATGTTGGTTTGGTTACCGGCACCTGCCTTGCAGAAACAGGTAATACTGTTATGTGCGTGGATATTAATCAGGAAAAAGTTGAAAAAATGAAACAGGGCCAGATTCCTATCTATGAGCCGGGCCTTGACATCTTATTTCACCGTAATATTGAACAAGGAAGATTACAGTTCACAACTGTATTAGCTGATGCAATTGCTGATGCTAAAATTATCTTTTTAGCATTGCCTACCCCTCCGGGAGGAGATGGTTCTGCAGACTTAAGTTACGTTTTAGGTGCTGCTAAAGACATAGCAAAACTTGTAAAAGACTACAAAGTGGTTGTTACAAAATCAACTGTTCCTGTAGGTACAGCTGATAAAGTAAAAGCTGCGTTCACCGAAAATACTACTGTGGAGGTTGATGTAGTTTCTAACCCTGAGTTTTTACGTGAAGGGGTAGCTGTAGAAGACTTCATGAAGCCAGACCGCGTTGTGGTAGGTACAAGAAGTGAAAAGGCTAAAAAATTAATGGAAGAGTTATATGGCCCATATGTGCGTTCAGGTAACCCAATCATTTTTATGGACGAGCGTTCTTCCGAGCTAACAAAATACGCTGCAAACTCTTTCCTTGCAACAAAAATTACCTTCATGAACGAGGTTGCTAACCTTTGCGAATTAGTTGGCGCAGATGTAGACCAGGTTCGCCGCGGTATAGGTTCTGATGCCCGTATCGGCAAGCGTTTCTTGTTCCCTGGTGTGGGTTACGGAGGTAGCTGCTTCCCGAAAGATGTTCAGGCATTAGTTAAATCTGCAGCCGAAGTTGAATACGATTTTCAGATTCTAAATTCTGTAATTACAGTAAATGAGGTTCAAAAAACAGTTATCGTTGAAAAAATGCGTAAGTATTACAACAGCGATGGCGGCCTAAAAGGTAAGAAATTTGCTCTTTGGGGACTGGCCTTCAAACCAGAAACTGACGATATTCGCGAAGCTCCGGCACTATATATCATTGATGAATTAGTAAAAGACGGCGCTGAAATAGTTGCTTACGACCCTGAAGCTGCTGAGAATGTGAAACGTTTGAAAGGCGACGTTATTGCATATGCGAAAGATCCATACGATGCTCTTCAAGGTGCTGATGCCTTAATTATCGTTACTGAGTGGCCATTATTCCGTACTCCTGATTTTGATAAAATTGAAGCTGGCTTAAAAGCAAAAGTTATTTTTGACGGACGTAATCTTTATGACCTGCAAAAAATGATTGACTGCGGATATTATTATAACAGTATCGGACGTAAAGTAATTGAGGCATAATGGAGAGAAAACGTATACTTATAACTGGCGCCGCAGGTTTTTTAGGGTCGCATTTATGCGACAGATTCATTAAAGAGGGTTTCCATGTAATTGCGATGGATAATCTGATCACCGGCGACCTTCGAAATATCGAGCATCTGTTTCCATTAGAAAACTTCGAGTTTTACAATCACGACGTTTCGAAGTTTGTGCATGTTTCAGGTGAACTGGATTATATCCTACACTTTGCATCTCCAGCAAGTCCAATCGACTATTTAAAAATTCCAATTCAAACGCTAAAGGTAGGTTCTTTAGGAATTCACAATCTTTTAGGTTTGGCAAAAGATAAAAATGCACGTATCCTTATCGCTTCTACTTCAGAAGTTTATGGAGACCCTAACGTAAATCCTCAGCCGGAAGAATATTGGGGTAACGTAAATCCTGTTGGCCCTCGCGGAGTTTATGATGAGGCAAAACGCTTCCAGGAAGCTATCACAATGGCTTACCATACTTTCCACGGTGTTGAAACGCGTATTGTGCGTATTTTCAATACTTATGGCCCTCGTATGCGCCTGAACGACGGTCGTGTATTGCCTGCTTTCATAGGCCAGGCTATTCGTGGAGAAGATTTAACAGTATTCGGAGATGGATCGCAAACCCGGGCATTTTGTTACGTAGATGATTTGATCGAGGGGATCTATCGTTTGTTATTCTCGGATTATGCTTATCCGGTAAACATTGGTAACCCTGATGAGATTACAATAAGGGAATTTGGTGAGGAAATTATCAAATTAACAGGAACCACACAGAAATTAATAACTAAGCCACTTCCAACAGACGATCCAAAGCAACGTCGCCCAGACATTACAAAAGCAAAAGAGTTATTAGGTTGGGAGCCGAAAGTTGCTCGTGCCGAAGGCTTAAAAATTACATACGAATATTTTAAATCACTTCCCCAGGATTTGATTGAAAAAATTGAGCATAAAGATTTCTCAAGTTACACTAAATAAATAATGAGCAAAATTTTAGTAACAGGCGGTACCGGCTATATTGGTTCTCATACTGTTGTTGAGCTCCAGAATGCAGGTTATGAGGTTGTTATAATTGATAACCTTGATAACTCAAGCATCCAGATTCTTGACCAGATAACTCAAATTACCGGTAAAAAGCCTGAGTTTTATGAAATCGACCTTTGTGATGAAGCAACTGTTGTCGATTTTATAAATAAGAATCAGGACATCACAGGAGTAATTCACTTTGCTGCGCATAAAGCTGTAGGCGAATCGGTTGCAAAGCCTTTGAAATACTACCGAAATAACTTCTTTTCCTTAATTAACTTGCTTACTGCTTATGCCGATAAGGAAGTTAATTTTGTATTTTCTTCTTCGTGTACAGTATATGGCCAACCAGATGTTCTACCAGTTACCGAGCAAGCTCCTGTAAAGAAAGCTGAATCTCCATACGGAAATACCAAACAAATTGCAGAGGAGATTTTAGTTGAATGTGCAGCTGTAAAGCCTAATTATCATTTCATATCTTTGCGCTACTTTAATCCGGTTGGAGCGCATGAATCTGCCTTAATTGGCGAATTGCCAATTGGAGTTCCGCAAAACCTGGTGCCTTTCATTACACAAAGTGCAATTGGTAAACGTGGTGCCATTACCGTATTTGGTAATGATTACAATACATCAGATGGGAGCTGTATCCGCGATTACATCCATGTAGTTGACCTCGCAAAAGCGCACATTGCAGCGTTGAAACGTCAGGAGGAAAAACGGCAGGAAGGTAATTTCGAGATTTTTAACGTGGGTACAGGAAAAGGAAGTACAGTTCTTGAAGTTGTTAAAGCTTTTGAGGAAAGTACAGGCGTTAAGTTAGATTATAAAATAGGGCCTCGTAGGGCAGGCGACGTTGAGCAGGTTTGGGGCGATGTTAGCAAAGCCGAAAAGGAGCTTAACTGGAAAGCAGAACTTGGATTGGAAGACATGATGCGTTCTGCCTGGGCTTGGGAGAAATATATTAAAGAGAATCCTTTTAGTTAGAAATAGTTTGAAGTCTGAGGTCTGAAGTAAGACATCGGACCTCTGGCTTCAAGCTTCATAAAATACAATGAAAAAAATACTTATCACCGGCGGCGCCGGCTTTATCGGATCGCATGTTGTAAGGAGATTTGTTAATAATTATCCTGATTATCAAATTGTTAATTTGGATAAATTGACATATGCCGGAAACCTTGCTAACCTGAAAGACGTAGAAAGCAAACCTAATTATCAATTTGTAAAAGGAGATATTGTAGATGCTGACTTTGTTGATAATCTATTTAATCAGGAAAATTTTCACGCGGTAATACACCTTGCGGCAGAATCTCATGTGGATCGCTCAATCAGCAGTCCTATTGATTTTGTGATGACTAACGTTGTAGGTACAGTTAACCTTCTAAATGCTGCACGTAAGCTTTGGAAGGATGATTATGCCAGCAAACGTTTTTATCATGTGTCTACGGACGAGGTTTATGGAACGCTGGGTGAAACCGGAATGTTTACTGAAGAAACTGCTTATGATCCACATAGCCCATATTCAGCGTCTAAAGCAAGTTCTGATCACTTTGTGAGAGCTTACTATGATACCTATGGTATGAATGCCGTTATCTCAAACTGCTCTAACAACTACGGTTCTCATCATTTTCCAGAAAAGCTTATTCCTTTAGCCATTAACAATATTAAAAGTAATAAACCTGTACCAGTTTATGGAAAAGGCGAGAACGTTCGTGATTGGTTATGGGTGGAAGACCATGCAAGGGCTATCGATGTAATTTTCCATAAAGCTGCTCCAGGTACTACTTACAATATCGGTGGGCATAATGAATGGAAAAACATCGACTTGATTCGTTTGTTGTGCAAGATTATGGATCAAAAATTAGGCCGTGAAGAAGGAACATCCGAGAAATTAATTACTTACGTTACAGATCGTGCGGGTCACGATTTGCGTTATGCAATAGACTCAACTAAACTTCAGAAGGAGCTGGGTTGGGTGCCGAGCCTTCAGTTTGAAGAAGGGTTAGAGAAAACGGTTGAGTGGTATTTAGCTAACGAAGAGTGGCTTAACGACGTTACCTCCGGAAATTATCAGGCATATTACGAAGAGCAATACGCTGGCCGCTAATGTTATTCAAGCTATTTAAAAGGAAAGAAACCAAGCCGGATATTGATTTTTCTTCAATAAAAACGGATCTGCATTCACATCTCATTCCCGGAATCGATGATGGAGCGCAGGATATGGAAGAATCCATCATTCTAATAAAAAGAATGATGGATTTTGGCTTTAAGAAGATTATTACTACCCCGCACATCATGGCAGACTATTATCGGAATACAACCGATATTATTTTGAAGGGGCTGGATGATGTTAGAAACGAGCTTGCTAAAAGAAATATTGATGTTGAGCTTGAGGCTGCCGCCGAGTACTATCTTGATGAAACTTTCGAAAATAAGCTGGATAAAAATGACATACTTGCAATTGGCGGTAAGTACCTTCTTTTTGAACTTTCCTTTGTAAATTATCCTCAAAACCTTTTTGAAATCATCGAAAAGATAAAGGACAAAGGCTATACTCCTTTGCTTGCCCATCCTGAAAGATATCCTTACCTGACTGGAGGTGTTGAAAATTATCAGAAAATTAAGGATTCTGGTTGCTATATGCAGCTTAATACTGTTTCGCTAACGGGGTATTATGGAAAGCCAACCCAAAAGGCTGCCGAGGAAATGATTGATAATTTCCTGATAGATTTTATAGGTAGCGATTTGCACCGTATGAAACACGCCGATATGATGTACCAGGCCTTAAAAATGCCTTTCGTACAAAGGATATTAACCGAATATCAGTTGCAAAACGAGTTACTTTAATTCTGATGTTTCTTTGGCAGAAAGCCTTTATCTCTTAAGATTTCCCGGATTTGTTTCCTCATCGTTAGGATTCTTCCTGCCATAACTCCGGCTGCTATACTGAAGCTGAAAGCCGTTAGCGTCAGGCCATGTATCCAATGTCCAAATATCCATTTCTTCGAAAAGGAGAATGCCAGATATAAAACAAGGATAACAATACTTATACGGTCGAGTCGCGAAATTACTTTACTTGTTTCTTCATGCCAGTGTATATTGCTGTATCTACCAACAAAGCTTCCCAAATAAAATCCTAATGCTATTCCTGCGACTGCCAGCAGTGGATTGATGTAAGATTTGAGAACATCGTACCCTATAATTGCGGATATAATTATAAGCACCACAGCGAGCCTCCTTAATTTGAAAACGAGTTTACGTTCCACATAGAGGCGAGAGACTTCTTTTGTTTTTTGCCTGATTATCAAAGCCTTTTTGAATACCTACAATAGGGAGGCTTGATAGTTTTAGAAGAAAATAAAAATCCCGTAACCTGATAGGGTAACGGGACCGACAATATTTTGATTAAAGATTCTATACAGAAAATGACGTGCCGCAACCGCAGGTCTTAGCCGCATTTGGATTATTGAAAGTGAAACCACGGGCATTTAGTCCATTCTGGAAATCAATTTCCATTCCGGCAAGGTATAATCCATGGGCTTTGTGCATAAAAACTCTGATGCCCTCAACGTCAAATTCCTGGTCACCGTCTTTTTTCTGGTCGAAGCCTAATACATAATTCATGCCGGCGCAACCGCCGCCTTCAACACCAATGCGTAAGCCAAACTCGTCGCTAAGCTCTTGTTGGCTTTTCAATTTATGTAATTCCTTCTTCGCGCCTTCAGTAAAAGAAACCGGTAAAGCAGAAGTCATTGTTTCCATACTAATCTTTCTTTTTTATTAATGCAAATATACGCTAAATTGCCCACTTTTGCTGTGCGCTACCTGATTTGACCTTTAGATAACAAAACATAAATATGAATACAGTAGTACCTTTTATTCTCGATATTTTAAAATACACGGCCGCTGGGACGGCAGTATTTTTCATTGCTTATTCTGTGCTAAAAAATGAAATTGAAAAGAATAGGCAAATGAAAGAAATTGAGTTAAGGAAAGCCACTTTATCTACAACTCTTCCATTGCGCTTGCAGGCATACGAGCGCGTTACACTATTTATTGAAAGAATGAACCCTGCGAGTTTGCTGGTAAGAAGCCATACCCCTGGGATAAGTGTCCTGCAATTTCAACAAATGCTAGTCTCTGAAGTGCAGAATGAGTTTCAACATAATGTAACTCAACAGGTGTACTTAAGTGTGCAAGCTTGGACTGTTGTAAGGAGATTAAAAGATGATACTATAAGCCTGATAAATAATTGTGCTAGAAGAATGGACATGGATTCGCCCTCAATAGAATTAAGCAAAGCTGTTCTTGCTCATTTATCAGTAATTGAAGAAAATCCTTACGAAGCAGCGTTAACTTTAATTAAAGCAGATTTGCAGGATGTAATATAAGAGAGAGATGGCTGCTTCAAGGTGGTATCGATGCTGGTTTATATCAGGAAGTGTTTTATTGACTCTTTTGCTGAGCCAATGTAGTCGAAAGTTCTTTCTAAAAAGTAGTAGCCAACAGCTTTATTCTATCTCTGCAGCTTCGGATCAAGATTCTTCGGTAATTCGCTTTTATCGCCCGTACAAGCAGGGGCTGGATTCGCAAATGAATGCTGTAATTGGTGTTTGTGGATCCGAAATCGCGCCTCGCCGTCCCAACGGCGCATTAAACAACCTGGTTATTGATGCAATGGCAGAGGTGGCCCGCCAACAAAGTATCTCCTTCGATTTTGCCCATATTAATTATAAAAGCCTTCGGGTAAAGTTGCCTGCAGGTGATTTAAGAGCATTTAAGATTTATGAGATGATGCCTTTTGAAAATCTTATGGTTACTGTAAGGTTAAAAGGGGCCAGTATACTTGATCTCTTTAATTATATAGCAAGAGAAGGCGGCGATCCCATCTCAAATGCCTCTTTTAAGATTGCTGGAGGCAAAGCCACTGATATTGTCATAAACGGCAAACCATTAAATTTTTCTGAAGAGTACACTATTTTAACAAGCGATTACGTTGCAAATGGAGGCGATAGGGCAGATGCCTATTTACAAGCAACCAGCAGAAAAGACTACCCGCTTAAAGTAAGGGATGCAATTTTGTTGTATATCAAACAGCAGACAGCGGCTGGCAAAATTTTGGAGCCAAAATTGGACAATAGAATTATAGGCAATAAACCTAGAAGCAATGAATAGAAGAAATTTTATTAAAAATTCATTGGCAGGTTCTGCTTTGCTTGCCCTGGGTTTAAATGCCGAGAGCGTTTATGCAAAAGATGATTTTGTAAAGCTCACGATTCTTCATACTAATGATGTTCATAGCCGAATTGAACCTTTTCCTATGGATGATGAAAAATATCCAGGCAGGGGAGGTGTTGCTGCAAGGGCATCTTTAATAAAAAAAATAAGGCAACAGGAAAGAAACGTTTTGTTATTTGATGCCGGAGATATCTTCCAGGGAACTCCCTATTTTAACTTCTATGGAGGAGAACTGGAACTAAAATTGATGAGCTTCCTTGGATACGATGCAGGCACCATGGGCAACCATGATTTTGATAATGGGATTGAAGGCTTTTACAAGCAATTGCCTCATGCCAACTTTCCGTTTCTAACGTCCAACTACGACTTTAGCGACACCCTGTTAAACGGTAAAACCAGCAACTTCAAGATCTTTGTTAAAGATGGCTTAAAAGTTGGTGTTTTTGGCTTGGGTATAGACCTCGTCGGATTGGTTAATAAGCAGCAATATGGAAATACTCAGTATCTCGACCCTGTTAAAAGAGCTAAAGAAATGGAACATTATCTTAAGTTAGAGGAGAAGTGCGACTTTATTATTTGCTTATCCCATTTGGGGTATAAATATTTAAATGATAAGGTTTCTGATGTTGTGATAGCCAAAAATACTCAGTATCTTGACCTTGTAATTGGGGGGCATACACATACCTTTCTTAATGCTCCCGATGAGGTTAGAAATATAGAGGGTAAACAAGTTTTAATTAACCAAGTTGGGTATGCCGGACTCAATTTGGGGCGCCTGGATTTTGTGTTTGAAAGGAATACCAGAGGCAAGAAGGGCTATGCTTCTGTGGTTGAACCGATTAATACTTATTTCAAAAATTAGTTTTTAAAGCAGAATATTTTTAGAATATTCGAGGTTCCAAATCCGGCATAAAATTCATTTTCGGGTTTGTTGTAAATCAGATTATTACGAAATAAAACATGGAAAAAACTTGTACAAATGTATGGGATCATTGCCTTCAAATCATAAAAGACAATATTCCGGCGCAAAGCTACAAGACCTGGTTTGAACCAATCAGGGCTTTGCGCTTGGAAGGAAATGTCCTGACCATACAGGTGCCAAGTTTGTTCTTCTACGAGTGGCTGGAAGAACATTATGTAGGGCTTTTACGCAAAACTGTAAAAAAGCAGTTGGGCGACGAGGGCCGTTTGGAGTATAACATTGTAGTTGAGAAATCTTCTACAAGTAAACCGTATACTACCAATATGCCATCAAATGGCAATGGCTCTGAAGCAAAGAACCAATCAATCCCGGTTCCGGTTGCTTTAAACAAAGACATTAAGAACCCGTTTGTAATTCCGGGCTTAAAGAAACTGCAGGTTGATCCGCAGTTGAATTCGAATTACAACTTTGAAAACTTTATTGAGGGTGATTGTAACCGCCTAGCCCGTTCCGCAGGTTATGCTGTAGCTGGTAAACCAGGTGGTACTTCTTTTAACCCTCTATTACTTTACGGAGGTGTTGGGCTTGGAAAAACTCACCTTGCGCAAGCTATTGGAAACGAGATAAAACGTACTAACCCAGACAAGCTGGTTATCTATGTTTCCTGCGAGAAATTCTGCCAGCAGTTTGTTGATTCATTGAAGAATAACACGATCAATGACTTTGTGAACTTTTATCAGGCAATGGACGTGATCATTATGGATGACGTACATAACTTTGCGGGCAAAGAGAAAACGCAGGATATTTTCTTCCACATCTTTAACCATCTTCACCAGTCAGGCAAACAGGTAATCTTAACTTCGGATAAAGCGCCTAAAGACTTAGCTGGCTTAGAGGAGCGTTTATTGAGCCGTTTCAAATGGGGGCTTTCTGCAGATTTACAGGTGCCAGATTTGGAAACCCGTATGGCTATCCTGAAAAAGAAAATGTACACCGATGGTATTGAATTACCGGTGGAGGTTATTGAGTATGTTGCCCATAACATTGATAACAACGTACGTGAGCTTGAAGGTGCAATGGTTTCTTTGCTTGCTCAGTCAACATTGAATAAGAAAGAGATAGATTTAGCGTTAGCTAAGTCTATGCTGAAAAACTTTATTAAGAATACCTCGAAAGAGATTTCGATGGAGTATATCCAAAAGCTTGTTTGCGAATATTTTGAGGTTCCGGTTGAAATGGTGAAGTCTAAAACGCGTAAACGAGAAATTGTTCAGGTCCGCCAGATTTCTATGTACTTAGCTAAAAGCCACACTAAAACATCACTAAAATCTATTGGGCAATTCTTTGGTGGAAGAGACCACTCTACAGTGATCTATGCTTGCCAAACTGTCGAGGATTTAATTGATACAGATAAGAAATTTAAAGCATACGTACACGATATTCAGAAAAAGCTGAAAATGAGCTAAATTTCTGTTTGCAATGTAAATACAAAGCCCTGTCTGTTTAAAAGCAGATGGGGCTTTTGTGTTTTAGGAACGAATGGAATAATTTTTATTTTGAAGAGTTGAAAGTAATTCCTTAGATAATAAGCGAGATTTGTAGCGGATACCGACCCGTGGCTAATGCCTGAAGTAGTATGAGTGGAAAGCCCGGCTACAGTGAATTAGATGTACTACCGGCCGCTTCAAAAAAAAATTAATAATCGCCGATAGAAAGCATTACCAAGGTGCAGCCGTAGAGAGTTTCAATACCTTTAGATTCGGCAAGATTCTCAAGCTCAGGATTTTCGGTTCCCGGATTGAAGATTATCCTTTTGGGATGTGTGTTTAAAATATAATCATACAGAGGAGCCTGATTTCTTGAGCCAACATACAAGGTGATAGTGTCCACATCTTTATGAATTATCTCTGGTTTCTCAATGGGAATTCCGGCAACTTCGCCTTTTTTCAATCCGACATTAATTATTGGATGTCCGTATCTCACTAGCTTGTTCGATGCCAAAAACGCATAGCGGCTGGAATCAGGAGTGGCGCCAAGTACCAATGTTTTCTTCATGATATGAGTATTTAGCCAATAAATAACTTCAATACAGAATCCGCACAATTCATGCCATCAATGGCTGCAGACACGATACCGCCAGCATAGCCAGCACCTTCGCCGCAAGGAAATAATCCAGTGAGTTGTGGATGCTGCAGCGTTTCTTTATCCCTGGGGATGCGAACAGGGGAGGAAGTTCGGGATTCAACACCTGTTAAAATAGCCTCGTTAGTAAAGTAACCTTTCATCTTTTTACCGAAAGCAGGCAATGCTTTCTTTAATCGGGAGTAAACGAGTTCGGGCAGTACCTCTTGTAGATCGGTGCTTTTGGTACCCGGTAGATAAGAGTTTGTGGGCAAGTCAACAGAGATTTTGCCATTTACGAAGTCAACCATGCGTTGAGCAGGAGCTACTAGTTTTCCGCCACCGGCGAGATAAGCCTTATGTTCTACCTCTGCCTGAAAGTTCAATAGTTTAAAGGGATCGCTGTCCGAACCTTTAACGTCTTCAAGATTAATTTGAACCACCGTTCCGGAATTGGCAAAAGGATTGTTTCGTTTTGAGGGCGACCAGCCGTTGACCACTATTTCGTTAAAGTCTGTCGAGCAAGGGGCTATGATGCCTCCGGGGCACATACAAAAAGAGAACACGCCACGAGCGTCCACTTGTTCTACCAAACTGTAATAGGACGGTGGGAGAAAGGGGTCGCGAATGTCGCAATGGTATTGAGCCTGATCTATAATTTCCTGTGGATGTTCGATGCGAACCCCAAGTGCAAAAGGTTTGGGCTCAAGTAAGATGCCCTGCTTATTTAAAAGATAGAAAATGTCGCGGGCGGAATGCCCTGTTGCCAAAATCACCGCTTCAGCCTTGTGGGTATCGCCGCTGGCGGTTTTAACACCCTTTACCTTTCCTGATGCAGTAACAAGATCTGTTACCTTGCAATCAAAAATAACCTCGCCGCCTGCGTTCAGAATACTTTCGCGAATGGCTGTTATTATTTGCGGAAGTTTGTTTGTGCCGATATGGGGGCGGGCATCAACCATTATATCTTCGGTTGCGCCATGTGCCACTAATGTTTTAAGTACATAGTTGATATCGCCTCTTTTATTAGAGCGAGTATAAAGTTTACCATCAGAGTAGGTGCCAGCTCCTCCTTCGCCAAAACAGTAATTTGATTCAGGATTGATAATCCCTTCTTTGTTGATCGCTGCTAAATCACGGCGGCGTTGTTTTACGTCTTTACCCCTCTCCAGGATGATAGGCTTTAACCCCAGCTCTATGCAGCGAATTGCCGCAAATAAGCCTGCCGGGCCGGCCCCGACAATCAACACCGGCTTTTTGTCGCTGACATTTGGATAATTTACTGTAAAAACTTCAGGGACTATATTTTCATCTATGTAGGCATCTACTTTAACTCTGTAAACTACTTTTCTGCCGCGTGCATCAATAGAACGTTTTTGGATTTTAACGTCTAGAATACGTTTTACAGGGATTTTAAGGGCTTCAGATGCTTTTTTCTTAATAATGGCATCATCGGATGCTTCGCTGGGAAGAAGCACTAATTCGGTTTCTTTAATCATACTATCGCCGGGTTTTTATCCCGGACAGTAACAAAGGTATGAATTTTGATATCTAACATGTAAATTGAAAAAGTTTTAACCTTACAAAAATGGTAATTACAAGATTGAGAAAGTTATTTACAATAGTTGGTTTGTTTGCAACACTATCCCTATCGTCATGCGGTTATAATTCAATGGTAGAATTGGACGAGCAGGTAAAAGCGCAATGGGGACAGGTAGAAAATGTTTATCAGCGCCGGGCTGACCTTATTCCTAACCTGGTTGCATCTGTAAAAGGTGCGGCAAAGTTTGAACAGGAGACATTAACCAGGGTGATTGAAGCACGGGCAAAGGCAACTTCAATACAGGTTGATCCTGATAAGCTTACTCCTGAAAATGTTCAGAAGGTTCAACAAGCGCAGGGAGAGTTAAGTTCTGCTTTAAGCCGTTTATTGGTGGTTGCAGAAAAGTATCCAGAGTTAAAGGCAAACCAGAACTTCCTTGAATTACAGGCGGAAATAGCTGGATCTGAAAACCGCATTTCGGTAGAACGCAGGAAGTTTAACGAAGTAACTCAGCAGTATAATTCCAAAATTCGCAGCTTCCCCAATAACTTAACAGCTGGAATGTTTGGCTTCGAGAAAAAAGGGTATTTCCAGGCTGAAGCCGGTTCGGAAAAAGCTCCGAAGGTAGAGTTTTAATTCTCTGGCAGATACTCGTAGCTCCAAGTGGAGCACAAACTGAGATAGTATTATTATAATGATTTTAGTGGCGCCTGGCAATAATTGCGGGCGCTTAATTTTATCTTTTCATCATGGCATTATTTACTACGAAGGAAGAAGAACTTATTCGGAAAGCTGTAGAAGCAGCAGAATCGAGGACTTCTGGTGAGATACGCATTTGTGCAGAAAAGCATTGCCCAGAGGATACACTTGACAGGGCAGCAAATTATTTCGCAAAGTTGGATATGGATAAAACGGCGTTAAGGAATGGAGTTTTAATCTATCTGGCTACGGAAGACCATAAGTTTGCCATTATTGGAGATGCGGGAATAAACAAGGTGGTGCCTCATGACTTTTGGGAGACTACAAAAGAAGCGATGCTTGCGCATTTTAAAAACGGAAATTTTGCTGAAGGAATAATTACTGGCGTTCGTATGGCCGGCGAAAAGCTTCAGGCTTATTTCCCGCTTCAGGATGGAGATAAAAATGAGTTATCCGACGATATCTCATACATGTAAAATCAATTCCAAACCCTTCGTAAATGTTAACTAACATATAATGACTTTAAAAAAGATTGTTTCTGTCGTTGCCTTCATTACTCTGCTTTTACCTGGTGCTTTTGCCCAGGATTTTCCTGAGAAGTCAAATCGCCTGGTTAACGATTATACCGGCACTCTTTCAGAAAATGAGATCAATAGCCTTGAGCAAAAACTTGTAGCCTTTGATGACTCGACTTCAACGCAGGTTGCGGTTGTGCTTATTAACTCTGTAGGTGACTATGATATTAATGATTACACCAACCAACTTGGTGAAAAGTGGGGCGTTGGTACTAAAGGAAAAGACAATGGTGTGGTGGTACTCGCTGCACTTAAAGACCGGAAAGTATCAATACAAACAGGTTATGGTGTTGAGGGTGCTCTGCCAGATGGTATAACCAAGAGAATAATCGAGAATGAGATAAAGCCGAGTTTTAGGGCAGGAAATTATTATGAAGGGCTTGACCGTGCAACGAATGCGATTATCGCCTACACCAAGGGTGAGTATAAAAACGACGCCCCGAAAAAACAGAAAGGTAGTTCAAGGGGTTTTCCTTTTGGGATTATCGTCTTTATCGTAATAGCCATTATTTTCTTGGGTCGCGGTGGTGGCGGTGGAGGACAAGTAATTGGTGGAAGAGGTGGAGCTAGTCCGTTCTGGTGGATGCTGATGGGCTCTCAACTAGGCAGAAGCAGCCGTGGCGGTGGCTGGGGTGGATTCTCCGGCGGCGGCGGAAGTGGCGGAGGCTTCGGCGGTGGAGGAGGAGGCTTTGGCGGTTTTGGTGGCGGAAGCTTTGGAGGCGGCGGGTCAAGTGGAAGCTGGTGATTTTTTAGCTTTTAGCTTTTAGCTTTGAGCAATGAGCCATGAGCTTTGAGCCAGCTCTGAGCAATGGGCTTACAGCAAGGGATTTGAGCGATCTGCGTTTTGTTTATTCTAAATATATCTTTTAAAAAAGGAGTTATTATGATTAAAAAGGATTTTATGGAAGCCGAAATACAAAAATTGGCTCAGGTATTAGCAAGAATTATCGGATTGAAGAACGATGGCAATATTGATGCTGCAACCGAGCTTGCCAATCAAACGGTTGAAGAGGAATTCTCCTTATCAAAGAATTTTTTAGAGACACATTCAGTTGAAGAGTTTGAAGAATGGCTAAATACTAAAAATTATTCGCCAGAAAAGTTAAATTTGTTGGGTTCTTTAATGTTTGAAAGCGTGTATCCTTTCAACGAAACGGAAGAAACCGAACAGGTGCTCCGTAAAACGGCACTGGTATTAAACCGGCTAGAGACAGAGTACCACCAGCAATCCCTCGAAAACTTACACCGCAGGGATCAAATAGACAAATTTTTAAGTAATCTTCAATATGAGTAGCCACCTTCATTGGGAAAAATTATCATCTAAATATCTTGTTAAAGAAAAATGGGCAACGCTAAGGGTGGATGCCTGCAAAATGCCAAATGGCACCATTATTAATGATTACTATGTTTTAGAATATCCCGAATGGGCGAATGCAATTGCCATCACCGAAGACAATAAAGTTGTGCTTATACGCCAGTATAGGCATGCTTCGGAGGAGGTGATTTTAGAAATTCCAGGTGGTTGTGTGGACGAGGGAGAATCTCCTGAAGTTGCTATCAAGCGTGAACTTTTAGAGGAAACTGGCTACGAATTTGACACTATAGAACATATTTCTACGGTCTACGCAAATCCTTCAACATCTGCTAATAAAACCTGGAGCTACATAGCAAAAGGCGGTCGAAAAGTAGCTGAACAACATTTGGATGGAGGCGAGGAAATTGAAGTACTTACCGTTTCCATTGATGAGTTGAAACAACTTTTATTCGAAAATAAATTTGGACAGGCATTGCACGCGAGTGCAATTTTTTATGCTTTAACCAAACTAGGCGAGTTAAAATAGCCATCCATTTTCAGATGAAGGTTCAGGATTTATATATCTATCCCGTGAAATCTCTTGGAGGAATAAGGCTGGACGAAGCCCTGGCGTTACAAAAGGGCTTCGAGTTTGATCGAAGATGGATGCTGGTTGACGAAAGCGGTATGTTTATCTCTCAGCGCGTGGAGCATCGATTGGCCTTGCTTCAAACTTCTATTAACGATGATAGTATCACAATCCAACATAAACAAAACCCGGAAATTAGTATATCCGTTCCATTTCAACAAAGCTCCATTGGGTGCATGGTTGTTTCTGTTTGGGATGATACTGTAGAAGTGAATCACCTTAGCCGAGAAATGGACGATTGGTTTTCCAAATTTTTAGGGAAATCATGCCGTTTTGTTTATCAGCCGGAAACGGGCAAGCGCCCCGTTGGCCTTAAATATGCAGAAAACCATGAACAGGTGAGTTTTGCTGATGCTTTCCCTTATTTGCTAATATCTCAAGCTTCCCTGGATGAATTGAATAGCCGATTGGCGGTGCCTGTGCCAATGAATCGATTTCGCCCTAATATTGTAGTTTCT
>Ga0307412_10000492_pt1 | contig 23549 bp, 36 predicted proteins | sample DK1Cmetagenome_3_FD_203823 | JGI IMG/M metagenome (GOLD analysis project Ga0307412, IMG submission 203823) | Maize rhizosphere microbial communities from greenhouse at UC Davis, California, United States - DK15-C-1 | ecosystem: Host-associated > Plants > Roots > Rhizosphere > Soil | place: USA...
CGTTATGAACGGGCCGCAGGCGATGGCCGCGCTGGTCGAGGGCTCGAAAAAGGGCACGTTCGGTATCGACAAAATGGGCGATGCCGTCAAGGAATTCTCCCTGCTGGTGGCCACGGACATGACCCGCACCAAGCCGGTGATCAAGGCGCTGGGCATGGACTACGGCGACACCGCCAACGCCATGTTGGCTGGCGGCGACAGGGCCGGCAAGGCTACCGGGAAGATCATCGACGGACTGTTGAAGATCAAGGACCCGGCCAAGCAGGCGCGCATGGCTGTGGAGCTGTTCGGGACGCCTATCGAGGACTTGAACGCCAAGGATTTGCCTGCGTTCCTCAAGTCGCTGCAGGGGTCTGAGAAGGGCCTGGGTAAGTGGAAGGGGTCCGTGCAGAAGGCCGGCGAGACGGCGTACGACAACGCTGCCGGCAACCTGGCCGTGTTCGGCCGTGGCCTCAAAACCAACTTTGTGGAAATGATCGGTGGCAGCGTGCTGCCGAAGCTGACCGAGCTGACCGGTTCGCTGACCACCGGGCTTGGTCCGGCGTTCGACACCGCACGCGATGCGGTCAAGGGTGCCAGCAACTTCCTTGGGCAGCACAAGACGGCGCTGGAGATTGTCGGCGGAATCATCATCGCCGTACTGATCCCGCACCTGGTGGCGTTGGGCGTCACGTCCACGATCACTGCCGCCAAGAGCGCTGCCGCGTGGGTTGTCACGCAGGCAGGTGCGGTGGTTGCTGCGGTCACGCACAGTGTGGCCGTCGTGGGCATGGTGGCCGGCTGGGTTCTGCTGGGCGCGCAGTCCATGCTGGCGGCCGCGAAGGTTGCCGCGTCGTGGCTCATCGCCATGGGTCCGATTGGCCTGGTCATCGCACTGGTGGTGGGCCTGGTGGTCGCCGTCGTGAAGAACTGGGACACGATCAAGGCTGCCACCGGCAAGGCGTGGGACTGGGTTTCGTCCAAGGTCTCTGGTGCGTGGGCTGCGGTCAAGGGCGCGGTGGTGTCCGGTGCTGAGGCTGTCAAGTCGAAGCTGACCGGCGCGTGGGACGCGATCAAGTCGGCCACGTCGAAGGCGTGGGAGGGCATCAAGGGCGCCGTTTCCAAGGTGCTGGACGTGCTGAAAAGCATCTTCCTGAACTTCACCGGCCCGGGTCTCATCATCAAGCACTGGGACACCATCAAGGCCGCCACATCGAAGGTGTGGGAAACGATCAGGGGCGCCGTGGCCGGCGCCATCGAAGGGGTGAAGGGCGCCATCAGTGGCCTGTCCAGCATCCCCGGCAAGGTGGCTGATTGGTTCGGCCAGGCCAAGCAGGCTGTGGTGGACAAGTTCACCCAGGTCGTGACGTTCGTCAAGGGCATCCCGGGCAAGATCACCGGGGCGCTGGGCAACGTCGGGTCTCTACTCACGCCGGCCGGCAACCAGATCATCGAGTCCCTGATGGCCCCGCTGCGTGCCGGCGCCGACAAGGTGCAGAGCCTGCTCAAGTCGGTCACCGACAAAATCCCCGACTGGAAGGGGCCGGCCAACCGGGACAAGACGCTGTTGCGTCGTAACGGGCAGCTGATCATGCAGGGCCTGATGGACGGAATTGACGACGGCACCACCGGGCTTAAGGGTCTGCTGCAGGAGATTACCGAAGACCTAGGCAAGAAGCGTCTGGCCAAGGTTGAGAAGGCCGTTCAGGACCAGTACGCCCGCGGCGTCCGGGTGGGTAAGAAGCTCACCAAGCTGGGTGAGGAAATCTCCGACGCACAGGACAACCTGGCCGACGCGACCAAGACCCGCGACGACTGGGCCGCTTCGCTGCTGCCCCCGTCTGCGCTGGACACTGCACGGACGGCGCTGGCCGAGGTCACACAGTTGCGTGATCAGATGTTCAGTTCGGTTCGTGACGCCACCGTGGCGTACGCGTCGCTGGGCAACGTCCAGGTGGGTGACGGCGAGTCCCTGACGGGTGACGCCATCACCGCACAGCTGCAGGCCAAGCTGGAAGCTATCCGCGGGTTCCGCGCCAACATGGCCAAGCTGCTGGCGCAGGGGCTGGACAAGGCTTCGTATCAGCAGATGCTGGCTGATGGGGTCGAGAAGGCCGGCGCCATGGCTGAGGTGCTGGCCAACGACCCGGCTGCGGTCCGAACGGTGGCCGACCTGTCGACGCAGATTCAGGAAGCGGCGACGGGGCTTGCCTCTGATGGTGCGACCAGCATGCACCAGGCCGGCGTGGACACCGCACAGGCGTTGGTCACGTCCCTGACGGCCGAGCAGACCGCCATCTATGACGCGGCCGTGCTGGCTGCACAGTCGTTGCTGACGGGCCTGGAGTCGCAGGAGGAAGCACTGGTGGCGGTGGCTGCCCGGATCGGTGAGCGCATCCGGGCAGAGATTGAGGGCGCGCTGAATGTCGCTGTCGACGGTGCTACTGGTGCCGGCGACGGTGCGGGCGCCAAGGGCAAGGGCAACACCAAGCCGGGCGGCAAGGACAAGGGCGGCAAGGACAAGGGCAAGGACAAGTCGCCCGGCAAGGGCAAGAACAACCGAGGTGGAGACACCTGGATTGTCAACGGCGCACCCGGCATGGACGAAAACATGCTGGCCGAAAAGGCGTGGTTCAAGACGAGGAAGAGGGGTTAGGCCGTGGCGTACGACGAGACGGGCGGCATCCCCGTGGTGGCCGGCGCGCTGGGCGCGCTGGTCACCCTCCCCGGGCAGGTGCAGTACGGCGACATGCTGATGGGTGTGAGCACGCCAGCCGGCTGGCTGGAGCTGGTCGGCTGGCGTGACGCACCAGACACGCAGGTGGCTGACACGCTGCGCCCGCAGGCGCACGGCTCCTACCCGGGTGACGTGTTCGGCGAGTCCACGGTGGTGACGTACACGTACCTGTTGCGTGGCACCCCGGACGCCAAGCTGTTGGCGTTGACTGCCATAGAGCGGAACACCCGCATTGATGGGGTGGACCGCCCGCTGGTGGTGGACGACGGGGGCGGGGCGTCGTACCGGCTGGCCCGGGTGACCGCCCGCAGCATCCCGCAGGGCAAGCACTTCCGCCATGCCCCGTTGGAATGCTCCATCCAGTGGGTGTGTGCGGACCCGCGCCGCTACTCCCTGACCGAGCAGACCGGAACGGCCGAGCTGGCCACATCGTCGGGTGGGCTGGTGTATCCGCTGGTGTACCCGCTGGAGTACGGCACCACGTCGGGCGGGTCGGTGATGGTGGCGCAGGACGGCAACGCGGACGCGCCGCTGCAGGCCACGTTCGTGGGGCCGCTGATCAACCCGGTTCTGACCAGCTCCACCGGGTGGCGGTTGGCGTTCGACCTGTCTTTGGCGTCCGGCGAAACGCTGGTGGTCGACACGGGCGAGGGCACGGCGCTGCTGGATGGCACCACCGACCGTCTCTACACGGTGTCGCCCACGGGCAGCCCGCTGGAGCTGTGCACCATTCCGCCCGATGGGGCGACGGTGAGTCTTTCCGCTGCGTCTGGTAGCGGCACCTGCGATGTGGCGACACGCCACGCATACCTCTAGGAGAACCTTGTGACTGCGTACGCGTTGCGACTCGCAAACAGTGTTGACACGGCGGCCCGGGTGCGAATCGGTGACCTGCTGTCACTGACCCCGGGCGCCACCGCGGTGACCGGTCGTACCGGCATCCGTCCGGGCCTGAACGCCGGCACGGTGGCTGTGGTGGCCGGCACCATGGGTGTGACGGTGGAGCCGTTCGTGGCCTGGATTCAGGGCGGCGTGTCGGTGGTTCAGGGCGGGTACCCGTTCGTGCTGGACGCGCAGGTGACGCTGACCCTGGCCAACGGGCACGCGTCCCTGTCCCGCACGGACGTGATTGCCGCCGTGGTGCGGGATGACCCGTTCGACAGTTCGGGCGCTGTGACTGCCACGGTGGAGGTGGTGCAGGGAACCCCCGGTGGAGGTGTCCCGGCCATGCCGACCAACGCACTCCCGTTGCGCAACGTCACGATCCCGGCTGGCCTGTCGACGGGTACCGGTGGTCTGGCGTCGGGCAACCTGTCAACCGACCGACGCACCTACACGGCCGCAGCTGGCGGGCTGCTGCACGTGGGCACGTCATCGGCGTTGCCGTCTGTCACCATGGATGGTCAGCGCGCGTGGGCGTTGGACACAGACGTGGAGTACGTCTACAACGGCACGGCGTGGGTGCCGCAGTCTGGGGACAGCGCAGTCACTGCCGCAACAGGGGTGGATTCGACCGGCGTTCGCGTGTTCCGTCGTCCTGGTAGCGGGTTCCTGAACGTCAACTGCAGCATCGTCGCTGGCGCAGGCGTGGCGGCGGGGGCCACATTGTTCACGATCCCGGCCGGCTTCCTTCCTCCCACCACGGTGGCGATCTACTACGACGACCTGATTAGCGCAGGCACGAGTGCGGCCATCCGGGTGCACATTTCGCCAACAACGGGTGCGGTGACCACGACGGCGGCATTGGCGTTCGATGCGATCCTCCGCGGGCAGATCACCTACCCGATGTAGTAGGCCCCTTCCCCACTGATCGAGAGGCGGCACCGTGCCCGCGTACCGCTACCTGTTGTGTGACCTGCTGACGGACCAGCCGATAGCGCAACTGCCGCTGTCGGGGGTGTCGTTCGACCGGCGTTTGTGTCGGACGGGGAGCCTGACCGCCACCCTGGATGCGACCAACCAGCACACCGCGACCATGGCCCGACTGGTGCACCGGTACGCCGGCCGGGCCGCGCTGTGGGTGTACCGCGGTGACGCGTTGTGGTGGGGCGGTATCCCGTGGACGGTGCAGCCGAAGCAGGGCCAGCGTGGTGGGGTGAGCGTGTCCATCACGGCGGCCACGTTCGACTCCTACGCACACCACCGGCTGTTGTACGCGGACGCCACCTATGCGGGTATCGACCAGGGCGTCATCATCCCCGACCTGTGGCGGCTGATCCAAGCCGACCCGTCCGGGGACATTGGCGTCCTGGCCGTCGACCAGCTCACCGGTGTGCTGCGTGACCGCACCTACCTGGCGTCTGAGCACAACTTTGCCGGCAAGCTGATCGAGGATCTGGGTGACGTGATCGACGGGCCGGAACACACCATCCGGGTGTACCCCGACGCGGACGGCAACCGGATCAAGGAATTGGTGGTGGCTTCCACCATCGGACTGACCACGGCACAGACCGTGTTCCAACGCTCTGCCCGTGGCGGTGGCCGGGCGCTGGAGTGGGAACGCACCGCAGACGCCATCGACGGTGGCACCGCATTCCAGACCCGCGGCGACACCCCCAACGGCAACGTGGGGGAGGACGTGGAGCCGGCACTGTCTGCCCGGGTGTACCGGGACGACCTGCTGGCCGAGGGTTGGCCGCTGTTGGACGTGGTGGAGGACCGGGCCGGGGTCACCGAAGCCAGCACCCTGGACGGCTACGCTGAGGGCCTGGCAGACCAGCGTGGCGGGGCCATGCCGGTGGCGTCGTACAGCGTGCAGGTCGACGGCACCGGGTGGTCACCGAACCGGCTGGGCGACCCGGTGCGGATCAAGCTGGCCGACCTGTGGCACACGCCGGCCGTGGACTTGACGGTGCGCCCGGTGGGCTGTCAGGTCACCGCACCGGAGGGCAGCCAGCCTGAGACCGTGAAACTGATCCTGGACGGAGACGACGAGTAGATGGCTACCCCAAGAGGTTCCGAGCACCGCGACCTGGAGCAGCGGTTCCGTAACCTGGAGTCCCGGGTGCGGGAGTTGGCCTCAGCCGCGTTGCGGCGCACACAGTTCAATGTGACCGAGGGCGATTTCGTGGTGTCCGGTGGCGGTAGCGCCATCGTGCAGGACGGGGGCGATCTGGTGGTGGACGACGGCGGGGACGTTGACGTGTTCGGCACGGGCGTGGTCCGCGTCTGGGGTGACACGTCGCTGGGCACCATGACTGATGGCACGTTCGGTGTGCTGACGTTGGGTCCGGGTGACGTGTTCACCTACCCGTCCACGTTGGCGCAGCCGGATGGGCTCCTGTGTGACGCAGGCCCGGGCAAGGGCTACGCCGTGTTCCGGGTGGACGCGGCCACCGGCAAGGCTGTCGTGTCATCGTCGGTCGGGCAGGTGATGCTGGCGTATGGCACCACGTCGGACGCGGCGAACACCCGCATTCTGCTGGACGGGTCCATTCAGATGGTGACTTCCTCCCGGCGTTACAAGCAGGACGTGGAGGACGCCGTGGTGGACCCGGCCGCGGTGCTGTCCCTGTCGGGCCGCACGTGGCGGGACAAGGCGCTGGTGGAGGCCGACCCCGACACCAAGGCGCGCAGTGTCGGTTTCATCGCGGAGGAACTAGACGCGGCCGGGCTGACCGAGTTTGTGGACTATGACGCCGAGGGGCGCCCGGACGCGATCCAGTACGACCGCCTGAGTGTGGCCCTGCTGGCCGTGGCTAAGGATCAGCAGCAGCAGTTGGACGACCTGGCCAACCGGTTGGACCGCCTGGAGTCCGGCACCACCCGAACAGCACGTTGACCTTCTCTCACCCGGTCCCCCCGATCCCAACCTGGAGAGACCGAGACATGACCCCTGAAACCATCGCAGCAGCCGCGGCCGGGCTAGGCATCGCGGCATCGTCCATATGGGGCGGCTGGCAGTCCGTGCAGGCCAAGCGTGAAGCCAAGGCGGCCGGTGGCCACGCGTCCACCGCGGCCGACAACAGCAAGCCCGTGTCGAACGGCTTCACCAAAGAGGTCCGCGACGGCATGGCCGAGATTCTGACCATGGCCACCGACGCCCGCAACGAGGCGCTGTTGGCCCGCGAGCTGGGCGAGGCCAACCGGGACACGATGACCCGACACCTGGAGGCGCACGCCAACAGCGGCATGCCCATGGTGCGGTCGGTGGCCCTGTGACCGTGATGTTTCGCGGCCGCCCGGCGTGTGAGTGCCAGGCCGAATGGCTGCCCGTGTTTGAGCAGCTGGCGCAGGCGCGCGGCATCCTCACGGGGCCACTGCCACTGTCGCAGCTCATCGGCGGTGCGGTCCAGTCTGGTGGCACGCATGCCACTGGTGGCGCTGACGACACGTTCCCGCTGACGAGCATCCACAACGTGGCCGCCTATGTGCGGCTGTCCCGCGACATGGGCGCAGACGCCACCTGGCTACGGCCGTTCAACTGGAACGGCAAGGGCGGTGTGGCGCACGTCCACCGCGTGCTGCGCGACTGCCCCCACAACGGCCCGGCGCGCTACCAGATCACCGCGGTGGACGCGAACGGCAACGGGCTGGGCGATGGCGGCATGGGCGGACGGGACGACGGGCCACGCCCACTGTCGGGACGGACGTGGCGGCAAGGCATCGAGTGGGCCAAACAGCAGATGGAGGATGACGTGGCATGGAGTGACGAGCTGGCCAAGTGGGCGCCAGGAGACGACGACAAGACGGACACCGCGACCGCGGGGCAGCAGTTGGGGCAGGCGCGTGGTTTCGCGCAGGCCGCGTACCAGTCGGCGCGCCGTGCTGAGAAGGCGGTGCAGGCGCTGGCCAAGGCGCTTGGCCCGGAGGTGGAGGCCGCTGTGCGTGAGGCGCTGGCAGACACCGTGGTGAATGTGGACGTGACCGTGAAGGGAGCAGGACAGTGAGCGAGCAGACCCCGAGGGGCATTCTGGGCAAGGCGTTCGCTGAGGTGCCGGACAGGTTCAACCCGTCCCCGGCGCAGCGGCGCGCGATCTACCGCACCGCGTCGGCCGTGCTGCTGGTGCTGGTGCTGCACAAGGTGGTGACCGCTGACGAGGCGGGCACGTACCTGACGGCGCTGACACTGGCGCTGGGCATCGTCCCGGCCGAGCTGGCCGCACGCAACGTCACCCCCTGACACACACGGCCCCGCACTGGACACGCTCCGGTGCGGGGCTGTGCTGCGTCTACAGCCGGTCCATGGGGGAAAGGGACCGGTAGGCGTCGCGCGCCCGCTGTGCCCGGTTCGCTGCCCCGTACCGGCCCACCATCTGCCGGCTGCGCCACCCGGCCAACTCCATCAGGTCTGTCTCTGATCCGCCCGCGGCCAGCCAGGCGTCCGCGAACCCGTGCCGGAACATGTGCGGGTGCAGGTGGAACCCCAACCGGTCGGCCCGTTTGCGCAACGTCTGCTGGATGCCGTTCACGGTCAGCTTGCCCTTCGATGTGGAGGACAGCCACAGCCAGTCCCGGTCTGCGTACTTGATGTGCCGACGCCCCCGCAGGTAGCGGTCCAACGCGGCCGCGGTCCCGGTCCCGAACGGCACCACCCGCGGCCGGTTGCCCTTCCCGACCACGGCCACCGACCGGTCGGCCAGGTCAAGCCCGCTGATGCCCATGCCGGCCACTTCGGAGACCCGACAGCCGGTGTCCCCGAACACCATGATCAGTGCGCGGTCGCGCAGGTCCACGAAGTCTTTACTTCCGGCCGCGTCGTCTATCAGCGCGTGCATCTGTGCTGGCTTCAGGATGGGGACCACGGGTTGCGCCACCTGCGGTTGCTTGATGTTGGCCATCGGGTGCGCGTCCAGCTCACCCTCCACCACGCACCAGGTGAGGAACAGCTTCACGGCGACGTACCGGCCACGCACCGTGGACTCCCGCATGGTCGCAGCAAGGTCGACCAGCCACATGCGGAGTAGGTCCGGGGTCAGGGTGGCCAGGTCGTCCGGGTGCCCGTTTGCGACCATCCACTGGTGCAACCGCGTCACGCCTTCGGCGTAGTTCTCAACGGTGCGCGGCGACTTGTTCGCGGCGTGCAGGTGCAACTGCCACGACTGCAGCAATCCTCCGAATGGGGCTGTCACCGGACGTGCGCCACAGGCGAATGGGCGCGTGCGAATTCGGCCAGGGTGGCGATGCTAGGTCGGTGGCCGTGGTTGTGCACTGTGTTGTACGGGGGGCACAGGGATCGGATCAACTCCGCTTCCAGTTCCAGTGCGATGGCCCGCGTGGGGTAGGTCTCCCACTCGACGCATGACGCCTTGGCGTACCACGACGAGTCGCGTCGGTGCTGTCGCAGTCGGCTGGCCAGGTTCTCTGCCACCCCGATGTAGAGCAGGTCTCCGCGGGCTGTGTAGGCCCGGTAGAGGTGCGTGGCGGGTAGTGACTGCAGGTCTATTACGCCCTCACTGAGGGGCGAGTGTCTCGGTCTCATGGGCCAAGGGTACCAGAGCTTGTAGGGGTGGTCTCCTACGCTGTGCTTTGTTTCGCACTGTCAAGTTATGTGGCTTACCCCTGCCCAGTGCGCCTGTAGGGATTCGAACCCCAAACCTTCTGATCCGTAGGCAGACGTTGTTATGCGCTGTGCTTACGCGGGGAGTGCGCGGGGATTCCGCATGCAACGGTGTCCGCTGTGCTCACAGTTATGTGGTCACTCAACGACGGTGAGTCGGGGCGGTTCGACCTGCCGGGCCTGCTGGTTCTGGTGGTGCCGATAGCCGGCACCGAACGCGGCACCCGCGGTGAGCATGCACCGGCCAGCGATGTACCCGAACGCCGACACCAGGAGGCCCGCCAGCAGGGACAGGAACACCATCACGGTCAGTATCTGTCGGTCGGCCGGCGTGAGGTGCAGAGCCTGTGCAGCCATGACCGCCGCCACTGCTGGTAGCAGCGTCCTGACCCCGATGCGCGAACGGTGGACGAGTCTGGACGGTGACATAGACATGGGTCTCCCCGAGTGAGTGAGCGCGTGCGGTCTAGGCCAGTGTGGCCCACCCCATCCGACCGGGTGAACAGAACCTGTAAGTTACCCGGCCGTACGTCGTGAGGCGTCTTTCACAGCGGTCTCAACGTGCAGCCGCTGCAGCTCTGCTAGGACGTGTTCCCGTTCGTCCCGCGGCAGGCTGGTGAACCACTCCCGGTCGGCACTGTCGGCCAGGTCGCTGGACGGGTCCAGCAGCCACTGGTACTGGGACGGGTTGTGCCCGGCCAGCTCCAGGCCGCGCTGAATGTCGGCGCTGATCGCCTTGCACATGGCTGCCACGGTTTCCGGGCGCGGGTGCACGGGCACCTCTATGCCACCGGCCATGCGCTGCACGCCAGCCTCTACCTGTCGCCACCTGGATTCTGAGATATCGGCCCGGCGTGCTGCTTCCCTGATGGACATGCGTCCGCGCTGTTCGCGCAGGTAGGCCCCGAGCGGCCATCCCGCATTCTCGGTCTTTCGGCGTGTCGCCATTGTTCTTTCTCCCTGTCGTGTACGGTGCTCGGCTTTCGAGGGCACCACAGGAGTGTTGCGCAAGTGCGCGGCAGTGTCACGCCGCGTTACCGAATTACGTAGAATTGCTTACTCGATTGTGGGGAGCATGCGCAGCGAGTGCGCGATATTGTGCGAAGGGGTTGCGCAGATGCGTAGGGAACGCGTACTGTGCGTGTCATGGAGACCGAGACGCAATTCGACTTCGACGACAACGACCGGTTGTCAGACGACTGGGCCTACCCGCCCGACCTAGACGCTTGGCTGCCAGAGGTTCTCTGGGATGAGGCGGAGGACTGGGATACCCAGATCCCTGCGCGCCCGACCTTGCGCCCCGTGTCGGGCGTGTTCACCCCGCTGGATGAGTTCTGGATTCCTAGCGAGGACCAGGCACCACTGTCTGCCGCCGCCGTCCGTCGCAGTCCACAGCGAAACGGACACCGCGATGAAAGATCGGCGCACTACCGAACACAGCGACCTAACCCCGAGCCAACGGACACAGCGCGCCCGCATCGCAGCACGCGCCCGATGGTCGCAGCAATCGGGCCACGACGGCACGCAGGCGGCACGGGACGCGTTCCTGGGCCGGTTCGAACGGCAAGTGGACCCGGACGGCGTGCTGGCCCCGGCTGAGCGGTTGCGGCGTGCGGAGTCTGCGAAGCGTGAGCACTTCCAACGGCTGGCATTCAAGCGCCACCGCAAGGCTGCCTGACCCCCAAATGGCGCCAACTCCGGTGGGAGACCGAGACAGGTCATGCACCGGAGTTGGCAAGACAGAAAGGTACATCATGGAGACCGAGACACCCACCCGCCCGACAAGCCCGTTCAACCTGCGGGACTCGGTGACGCTGCCCGGCAGCGTGGCCCTGGATCACAAGCAGTACGGCAGGGGCAAGGCCACGGCCATGGCGCTGCTGACCCGCGACGACCTGCGCACCATCGTGCAGCAGGCGCACGACGTGTACGGCATCACCGCTGACCCGTTCGCCACCCCCGGCAGCGCAGACGCATGACCGCCACCGAGGAAGTGCGCCGCGTGCGCGTCGGGGTGGAGGGCGTCGCCCGCCCGCTGGGCAACTCTGAGCACTGGTTGCGCGTGTTCACCGACAACGGCATGGCGTTCGTGGTCGACACCCGGGACGCGGGCGTGACGGTGGACGACGTGGCCGGCGTGCCCGTCTGGCAAGAGGGCGACGTGGTGCAGGCCGACGACCTGGTGGCGCTGTGGCGTGGCGCCCGCCTGTGGCATGGCGTCACAGCGTCCGGCGTGTCGGTGTACATGACGGACGACGAGGTGAACGCGGCCACGTACGTGACGCTGCGTTACCAGGGCGGCCAGTGAGCACCGCGACCAACGGCCGCGCCCGTGAGTACAAGGTGCGCGACCACATGACCGAGACCGGGTGGTTTCCGATCATGCGCGCTGCCGCGTCCAAGGGGCCGGCTGACCTGCTGTTGGCGCATCCCGTCCACGGGGCCGCGCTGGTCCAGGTGGGCAGCAAGTCCAAGACCCTTGGCCCGGCTGACCGGGAGCGGCTGTGCCACGCCGCTGAGCTGTGTGGCTCATTGGCGCTGCTGGCTGTCGTGATCCCACGGCGGCCGATCACGTATTGGGAAGTGACACGGGAGACCCCCGGGAAGTGGAGCAGGTGGACCGCATGAGCAACAACGAGTGGATGGACCGGGCTGTGTGCCTGACGGTGGACCCGGAGGTGATGCAGCCCGAGCGTGCGACCAAGGCCGAGGTGGCCAGAGCGTTGGCGCTATGTGGCCCGTGCCCCGTCTGGCGCCAGTGCCGCGACCTGGCGAAGTCGCAGCAGTCCAGCCACGGGATCGCTGGCGCGTATGGGGTCCACGCTGGCGAGTGGTGGGGTCCAGACCCTGCGTGGGTGAGTGCTGGCCCGGAACTGGTTGACCGGGAATGTGAGCGTGTCGGCTGCGACCGCGTGTTTCGGACGACTCCTGAGGGCCGGCATTCTGCCCGGTTCTGTGGTGGCCCGTGTCGGTCGGCCGCATACCGGGAGCGGCAAAAGTCTGCGTGAGAACGTATTGCGTAGTGCTTGCGTTGTGCACGCGAACTGTGCGACACTGAGGTAACGCACAACCGAGACAGGGAGACCGAGACATGAGCGAACACTGGACAGAGAAGGCGGGCGACCTCATCGCCACAACCCCGTTGGCCGACACGCTGAGCCCCAACATGCTGCTGGGGATGCGCCGCAGTGAGGGATGGGTGATCGTCCGCGCACTTCGCGCCAGCGACCAGCCCCTGACTGATCGCCTGGCCGAGTCGCTGGCCACCCAGCTGCGTGACCACGGCGACCGGCGTCACGCGCTGCGGGTGGTCTGACATGGCTGACGCGCATGTGACGGTGCGGACCGACCGCCCGTCCACTGACGCCGAGCTGGCCGAGGCTGCCGGGTACAGCCCGTCCCGCCACTTCGGGTTCAACGTGACCAGGTACGACGACGGGGCCGCAATCGTGACCCTGTGGAACGACTGACAGGGAGACCGAGACATGACGTACGTGTTGAGAATCAGGCTGCCGCGTGATCGCAGCTTCATCTACGCCCGCTTGGAGATGGCCGCGGGAAGGTTGCTGCTGGACGTGGAGCGCATCCGGCGCCGCTACTACTCATCTCGCAGGGTTGAGCTGATGCGGTTCGGGGGTGCGCGATGAGCACCGAGAACGTACCGACCGTGCAGCAGGCGTGGGCCGCAGTGATGGGCGACGTTCGCGCGCTGTCCAAGGACCAGCGCAACAACTCCGGTGGCGGGTTCAACTTCCGTGGCGTGGACGACGTGATGAATGCGGCCGGCCCGGCGATGCGCACCCATGGTGTGTTCGTGGTGCCCACCGCGGTGGACCTGCGCACCCGTGACGCACAGACCACCACCGGTAAGGCTGCGCACGAAACCATGGTGGTGGTGTCGTATGCCATCTATGGTCCGGCCGGCGACATGATGCCCGGCGCTGCCGCTGGCGAGTCCCTGGACTCTGGAGACAAGGCCACCCCTAAGGCCATGTCGGTGGCGTACCGCACGTTCCTGCTGCAGGCGTTGTGCCTGCCCACCCACGAGACTGACCCGGACGCGCAGACGTATGAGCGCACCGACCAGCCGACTGAGACCCCGCTGACCACGGCGCTGCGTGGCATCGCGCAGGCGCCGGATGGGGAGACGTTGGCGCGGGTCCAGTCGTGGGCCGAGGCGCAGGGCCTGGCGGCACAGGTCGCAGACGCGGCTGCCGCCCGACTGCAAGCGCTGGTGTCGGCATGACCGCCGTAACGTCCGGGTTCTGTGTCCCGTCCAACCCGCTGGACTCACACGACCGGTGCGCCAAGGGTGACTGTCCGTGTGTGTGCCACCGCATCATGCGCGCCACCACCGAGCGGGACCATGTGGTGGCCATCACCTCTGACCCGTTGGCCGCTGTCGTCGGTGCTGTGGGATGGCTGGAGGGCGCACTGCCTGAGCTGATGGAGGCGTGCACCGACCCGCAGGCCACCGACCTGGCTGAACTGTTCGTGACGCTGCAGGAAGCGCGCAAGGCGTTGCAGTCGTTGGAGCGGGACGCCGAGCTGGCGTGCGCTAAGGCGATGCTGGACGACATGGCCGAGACGGCCACGTTGCGTATCGAGCGGCGCCGCGGGACCGAGCGCAAGGCATGGGACCACGAGCAGTGGAAGCGCGACGTGCGGGCCAAGACGCTGCAGGCGCACGGCATGAAGGGTGCGCAGGGCGTCATTACTGCCACTGGTGAGGTGATCGACGGTGCCGAGCTGTACGACGTGCTGGCTGCCGTGCAGGACGCTCACGGTAGCGCGGCACCGAAGACGACCAGCCTGCGTGCGTTGGGTCTGGATGCCCGCGACTACTGCGAATCGTCGCCGGGTGCGTGGACTGTGCGCGTGACCCGGATGGCTGCCGAGACCAAGACCGAAGGGAGCGCGGCATGAACGCCTGTCAAAACTGGACCGGGAGCCTGACGCCGGACGGGTACGGACGAAGCGGGAAGGGGCTTGCCCACCGAATCGCATACGCGGCTAGCAACGGCCCCATTCCGCAAGGCATGACCGTGGATCACCTGTGTTTTAACCCGGCGTGCGTCAACCCTGAGCACCTTCGACTGCTGACCAATCAGGAGAACGCCCGCAACCAGCGGAGCGCCAGCAAGACTCACTGCAGCAGCGGCCACGAGTTAACCCCCGAGAACACGTATTCGCGGCGACCAAAGCCACATGGTGGCCGTCGTGACTGCCGAGCGTGTGGGCGAGACCGAGCAGCCCGGTACCGGGCCAGGAGGGCAGCGTGATGGGATTCAACGAGCAGGACACCTGGCACCACCACCTGAGCGCCATGTATTGCGCACAGGCGCGTGCCCGCGAGGGCGGCCAGCGGCAGCGGGTGATCCGGGAGGACGGCCAAGACCACGCTGGCGTGTACCGGTTCCGCGTCGTGCCGATAGAGGACGAACCGTGCAGCTGACTCTGGGCCAAGTGCTGGACCGGCTGCACTCCGTCCACCAGGACATGGCCACCGCACAGCGTGCGCTGCGCCTGGCCCGGGACAAAGAGGTGGAGGCGGCCGAGGCTCACCGCATGGCCATCGCCCGGGCTGTGCTGTCCGACGACTGCCCGCGGCCGAAGCGTGGAGAGAACGGTGTCACGGTGGCTGACCGGGACGCGTGGGTGGACGTGCAGACCGCGGACGCCCGTGCTGGTGCCGCGGGTGCTGAGGCGTACCGCAAGGCCGCGGAGGACGCACTACGTGTGGCCCGTGACCAAGCGTCGGTGGTGCAGTCCCTGTCCGCGCTGATGCGCGCAGAGATACAGCTCACTCAAACGCCACTCACACCATAGACAACAGGGAGACCGAGACAATGAGTTGGTTCCGAGTGGACGACCACCTGCACGCGCACAGCAAGGCCGTGCGTGCAGGCACCGAGGCCATGGGCCTGTGGATTCTGGCCGGGTCGTGGAGTGCCGCCGAAGAGTCAGACGGGTGGGTGCCGGGCTACATGCTGGTGCGCCTGGCTGGCGTGACCGCGGACGCTATGGCCGAACGGCTGACGGCTGCCGGGCTGTGGGAGCGGGACACTGTGGACGGGGTGGAGGGGTTCCGGTTCCACCAGTGGGATGAGCACCAGCCGACGCGTGAGCAGCTGGAGGCACGCCGCGCTGAGTCGCGGGAACGGATGAGGCGTGCGCGTGCTGTTCGCGCGAACACGCAGCGAAGTTCGGAGCCTGTGCGCACAACCCGACCCGACCCGACCCGACCCACTAACAACACCCCTGACGCTGCCGCGTCTGAGCCTGATGGCTTCGCAGAATTCTGGTCTGCCTACCCCCGACACACAGCCAAGGCCAACGCCGTCAAGGCATACGCCAAGGCAGTGAAGGCTGCCACCCCGGACGCCATCATGCACGGACTGGCCAACGCCAACGCCGTGTGGACGGTCAGCGGCACCGAGGCCCGGTTCATCCCCCACGCGGCCAGCTGGTTGAACGCCGGCCGCTGGGAGGACGAACACCCCACCCTGATGGCAGACGCGCCCACGGTGCGCGTCACGCATCGGCAGTGCGGCCGTGGCGACGGTGAAGCGCACGACCGCCACCCGTGGACCGAAGGCGACCAGCCCCACATGTGTCTCGGGTGGTCCCACTGATGCACGACGACCACGCAGAGCGCGCACTACTGGCCTGCCTGCTGACCGGCGCCGACCTGCTGGACGACGTGGCCGCCATCGTGCAGCCCCGCGACATGTACCAGCCCCGCAATGAGGCCGTGTACCTGGCGTGCCTGGAGGTGCACGGCAAGGGCAACCGGGTGGACCCCGTAACCCTGCCGGTGCCGCAGACCGCCCGGGCATACGTCATGGAGCTGATGAGCCCTGACACTCCGGTGACCCCGGCACAGGCGCCGCACTATGCGCAGGCTGTCGCTGACGCTGCCGTACGCCGCAGGCTGGTCGACGCGGCCACCCGGGTGACACAGCTGGCGCAGTCCGACATGGACGCCACACAGGCCGCGCTGGATGCACAGCAGGTGATGGCCGAGGCTGCCGACCAGGCCGCCACCACCGACGAAACCGTGGTGATCGGTGACGCCATGTCCGATGCCATCGACTGGTTGGAGCACTCCCCGAACGGGGCAGCCACCCCGTGGGTGGACGTGAACACAGCCACCAACGGAATCTATGCGGGGCAGATGGTGACCGTTGCCGCCCGCCCGGGACACGGCAAGTCCCTGTGCCTAAAGGACGTGGGCGTGTTCACAGCCAAGCAGGGCCGGGCCGTGCACATCGCCACCCTGGAAATGTCCCGCAACGAGTACATGGCCCGCATCCTGGCCACCGAGGCGCGCGTGAATCTGGGCAACATGCTGTCCCGCACCATGTCTGACAACGAGTGGGAGCGTGTCGCAGCAGCGTCGCACCGGGTGCGTGAGCTGCCGTTGTACCTGGACGACCGGCCGTCACAGTCCATGGCACAGATCCGTGCAGCAGCACGCCGTACGGCACGCCGTTACAACGGTGAGTTGGGACTGGTGGGCATCGACTACTGCCAGCTGGTGCGTGCCGGCGACACCCGGTTGCCACGTCAGGAGCAGGTGGCGCAGATCAGTAGGGACACCAAGCTGATGGCCAAGGAACTGGCCACCCCGGTGATGCTGCTCGCACAGCTCAACCGCGGCAACACCAACCGCACCGACCACACCCCGGTCCCGTCCGACCTGCGCGAGTCCGGCGCACTGGAGCAGGACAGTGACCAGGTGTGGCTGCTGCATAGGCCGGACCAGTACGGGGACGGCATGGACCGTATGGGGGAGGTGGACCTGATTGTGGGGAAGAATCGCAACGGGCCGCAGACCCGGGTGGCGCTGGCGTTCCGCGGGCATGAGGCGCACATGGCGTCGATGGCCTGACCGCACGACCGAGACCCCCAACCTGGATGACGGGTTGGGGGTCTCTGCATGCCGGGTGTGCGTAGAGCTTGCGTAGTGTGTGCGCAGTGCTGTACGGTTACGCACACAAGCAACCGAACACAGGAGACCAGCATGTCAGGCGAAACCGTTATCACCGTGGTGGGCAACCTGGTGGATGACCCCGAGCTGCGGTTCACCCCGGGCGGCGCCGCGGTCGCAAACTTCCGCATCGCATCCACCCCCCGCACGTTCGACAAGCAGGCCAATGAGTGGAAGGACGGGGACGCACTGTTCCTGTCGTGCAGCGTGTGGCGGCAGGCGGCCGAGAACGTGGCCGAGTCGTTGACCCGTGGCATGCGGGTGATCGTGCAGGGCCAGCTCAAGCAGCGGTCGTATGAGAAGGACGGCGAGAAGCGCACCGTGTACGAGCTGGAGGTGTTGGAGGTTGGCCCGGCGTTGGCGTTCGCCACTGCGAAGGTGACGCGTGCCATGCGGTCCGGTGGGCAGGCGCAGGGCCAGCAGTCGCAGCAGCGACAGGGCGCACCCGCGGCCGACCCGTGGGCCACCCCGGCCCCGGCTGCTGACCCGTGGGCCACGCCCGGACAGCCGGGGTTCTGATGATCTACGGAATCGATGCCGACTACTTGGCTGGTGCTGTCATGGGTGCCACCGCTGTGGTGTGGCTGATCGCAGCGACCGCCACGCACGTTGTGCGGGGCAACTGATGGCCGGGCCGCTGACCATCGCGTGCCCGACGTGCGGGGAGGTGTTCTCCCTGCCGGCTGAGCTGGTCGACGTGGACACCACCGCCAACCGGGTGGTGCTGTCTGTGGACCGGTCCGCTGTGTACGGCCACCTGACCGCGTGTGCGGCCAAGGCTGCTGAGACGGCTGCTGACAAGGCGGTGGCCGTCGTGGAGCCGACCGTGCCCCGCGATGAGTTGGCCGGCCGGATTGAACGGTTTCTGACCATGCGGGCGTATGTCGCCACGGGTGGGTCTAGGGCGTGCACGATGTGCGGTGTCAACGGTGAGGCGTGCATGGACTCTCTGGCCGCCAAGGGTCCACAGTCGCCGTGCTGCCCGTCGTGCGGGGATGGCAACACCCACCCTGCCCCGAGAGCTGACATGGGCTGTGCTGAGTGGGCCACCGAGCACGGGGCCAAGTCGTGAGCCGCCTCATGTCTGTGGCTATGACGACTGACGCCGTGATCGAGCGCCGTAAGACCGTGAGTCGCCGCGCTAACTGGTGGGCCGACAAGAACGGGCGCCGACTCCTAAAGGCCGGCGACACGCTCACGCTCTGCCGCAAGGTCCAAGGCCGCAAGCCCGGTGAACCTATCGAACGGCTGGCCGAGGTCGAGGTGGTAGACGTGCGCCGCGAGCGCTTGAACTCGCTGGGAAAGTGCGTCTGTCATGGCGCCAGTGCGGGCACCTACTCTGCGCGCGAGGTTGAGCGTGAGGGGTTCCCGGGCATGGACCCGGACGAGTTCGTACAGCGCTTTTTCATGGACGCGCAGGGCATGGCCCGCGATGCCGAGGTGACGCGCATTGAGTGGCGCTATCTCGACGGGTCGGACGATGGCCCGCAGGACTGACCCGACGCCGGCCACCGTCCGACTGGTGCGCGAGCGCGACAAACACGCGTGCGCCCGCTGCGCCACCACCAACCAGCTGACCACCCACCACCGACGAAACCGGGGGATGGGTGGCAGCCGGTGGCCGGGCATCAACTTGCCGTCCAACCTGCTGACCCTGTGCGGGTCCGGCACCACGGGCTGCCACGGCTGGGTGACTGACCACCCGCTAGGCGCCCGCGCGCTGGGGCTGGCCGTGTCCATGCACGCAGACCCCGCAACTGTCCCTGTCACCACCTGGCAGGGCACCTATCTGTTGACCAACATGGGAGAACTGGAGACCACCCGATGAGCACCGTTGTATACGGCAAGCCGATCCCCGAAGCCGACCAGGTGTGCACCCGCTGCCTGCGCCGCACCATCACCCGCCTGCGCTGGCTTGCGGCCACACCTGAGCAGCGTGCCGCGTGGGCCGCTGTCGGTGTGGCGAAGCGTGAAGGCCGCGGCCTGTGTGGCGGCTGCTACCGGTGGGCGCGGGTCAATGGGCGCCTGGTCGACTATGAGCGAACCAACGCCCGGCTGGCTGAGCTGCTGGAGGAATGGGAGCACATGGCCGATCCCACCCGGCCGGTGCTGGAGGAAGTGCGCCGGCTGGCACCCCGGCTGGGCATGGAACAGAAGACGTTGGAGACAGCCCTGTATCGGGGTGGTGTCCGGTCCCGGTTCCATGGCGGGTGCGGGGAACGGAGGAAGGTCGCGTGATGCCGCTGGACGAGTGGGACGACCAGCGCGCGCACGTCGACCACACCAAGGGCGCGCTACGGGTTGCCCTGGACCGGTTGGCTGGCACTGCCAAGTCTGCCGCCCGTGGGCGCACCGACGTGGCCGACGTGTACGGCGCCGTGTCGCATGTGCGTCGTTGCGAGGAAGCGCACGACCTGGCACAGCTGGACCTGGCCACCGCGTTGGGTGAGGACGCGTGAGGCCGCTGGAGGTGGTGTTGGCCACCATCCCTGAGGTGTATGCCGAGCTGGAGGCCGCGTTGGTCCCTGGTGGTGGCGGCCCTGGTGGGGACCGCGTGAGTGGCGGTACCCGGGTGACGGCACCGGACCCGGCCCGGTTGGACGTGATCGACCACCGGCACCTGCTGCTGCGCGGCCTGCGCTGGTGGGTGGACGCCGTGCAGGAAGGCGGCAAGTACCTAGGCGTGGGTCACTCCCCGGCACTCATGTGCGCAGTCCTGCTGGACAACGCGGACGCCATGGACCCCGACGACCGGCACGCCATGCACACGCAGCTGTCTGACTGGCTGTGGGCTGCGTACCCGCACGTGGGCCGTGTCGACGCCGGCACCCTCCCCGTGCTGCCCGTGGAGTCCCTGGACGCCGTGGTCCCACAGTCCGTGGCTGCCAAGGCGTTGGGGGTGCACGCGACCACGATCCTGCGCAGGGCTGGTGGGAAGGGTGGCCCGGTGAAGCTGTCCGACGTGGCCGGCCCGGAGTGTGTCCAGTCGACCCTGCCGGCTGCGTGGTGTGCCCACTGCCGTGCGCAGTAGAACGCCAGTAGTTGCGCAGTACGCGCGCAGTGCAGTAGCGTTCCTGATGTGGTCACCACAGTGTGGCCCACCGGGTGAGAGCGGTTAGCCCGGGCAGGTACTTCCCCGATCTGCCCGGGCATCACCCACCACAATCCAGAGGTCTGAGCAGGTGGCGTGACCGACTCGACGCAGCCGAACCAGTGTGCACGCTGGCCGGTGGGCGCTAGGGAATATCGAGCAAATTAGCAACCTGACGGAAGCCAACCCGCAACCGGCGCACCTGGGCATGTGTTGAAACTGCCCCCACGATCTGGCCCGGCTGCTGTCCGGTGGACCCCTCACGAGTGAGCGCCACGACAGACAAGCAGCCGGCCAGCTAACTACCTCCGCGGCCGGCCGTGCACCCCTGGTGATGGTCTCCCAACCTGCTGGCGCTGCCCCGGCCGCGGAGGTATTCCAACCTACCTGATCCGAGGCGAACCGCTGATGCCCGAAATGTCCGCAGGCCAACGTGGTCATGGCGGCTGGGTGTCTGGCGGCGTCCCTGGTATTGAGCACCCGCTGCCTGTGAGTCGCGAGCTGTGCGGGCATTACGAGGGTGGCGACCACTGCGGGGTGCTGTCTGAGAAGCGGTACCAGCCTGGTTGGCGGTGCCCGCGTCACACGCCGGCGCGTCTCGCTGGGCGTCCCGAGCTGACACCTGACCCGGCCTGTACGGCCGAGGGGATTCGCGGCAACAGCCTGCGTTCCCCGGACCAGTCCCGCTATGGGGCCAAGAGCACACCTGCGTGAAGCGCGCGGGTAGGGAGACAAGGGAGACACACACATGGACAGCGACACCATCACCCACGGCGCCGACTCTGACGGGCCGACGTTGCGCCTGGTCGATTCGGACAGCGACACCATCGACGCGATGTACTCCGGGCCGTCTGGGCGCCTGATCCTAGCCAGCAACACGGCGTCCGGGGCCTACCTTGACCGTGACGCTGCGCGGGCGCTGTACGCGTACCTGGGTGAGTACCTGAACACGGCATGCGTGCCGGGCTGTGTGGCCGAGGGTGACCACCGGGCCACTGGCTGCATCACGGTGAACCCCGACGCGTTCGACCCGACGTGTGAGCGGACCGACCACCTGACCAGCTCATGCGAGCACCCGGAGTCCATCCTGGAGGAAGCGCAGGCCGCTATCTACGGTGACCGGGAGGACGACTACGGCAGCCCGCGTGACAACTGGACGCGTACCGCGATTCTGTGGACTGGTCTGCTGCAGCACAAGCTGGCTGATGGGGAGTACATCACCCCGGAGGATGGTCTGCGTTGCATGGTGGCTGTGAAGCTGGCGCGTGATGTGCATTCCCCGAAGCGTGACAACCGGGTGGATGGTGCCGGGTACTTCGCTGTGCTGGACCGTCTGGAGACCGGCAAGTGAGCGTGCTGCGGTGCGTGGACGCCGACCGCACCTTTGCTGCGTTCACTGGTGTGCCCTTGACGCGTGAGCGGTACAACGTCGTGGAGGAAGTCCTGAGGGAGCGCCACGCGCAAGACGTGAAGTGGGGCGAGCAGAACCACCCCGATGGCACAGGCCCGCAGTACGCCGGCCACGCCGATGGCGCCCGCAGCGAGTGCGACCGTGAGCACCGCGCAGGCCGTGGCACCTGGCGCCACATCTTGCAAGAGGAAGTGTGGGAGGCGCTGGCCGAGGAAGACCCGGCCAAGCTGCGCGCCGAACTGCTGCAGGTCGCTGCTGTCGCTGCTGCGTGGGTGGAAGCCATCGACAGGCGCGAGTCGTGAACGCACGCATGGACCAGCACTCACTACTGCCCGGCATCATCCTCGCACTCGTCGGTGCTGTCCTCATCCGTGTAGGGCAAGCACTCCGAGTCGTAGACAACAACCTGGCCGAGTTCCCCGACGACTAAGCGGGCAAAACAACCCCACCGCACCCGTGACGTACGTGTGTGCCTTTCGTGCGCGCGAACACCCCCCGAACCAATCGTGTGGCCCTGCCGGGTTTGAGCTGGCGGGGCCACACGCACGTCCATAGGAGACCTGATGGCTGAATCAACACTCACCGACCAGGAGCGCCTGGCTCTCAGTGCGGTAGTTCATCAGAACTACTACATGCCTGACGTGTTCGCCACCGTCGAAGCGATCATCAGGGACAGGACCGGCAATGGCCAAGCATGACGACCGTGTGCGGGTACTGATCTGCAACCTGCACGCCACCAGCGTGCCGTGGCTCATCGTCCCGTGGCTGCTGACCCTGTGCCGCCTGCGCCGCGTGCAGGTGGTGGTGCTGCAGGAGTGCACCCCAAGGCATGCGCGGCTCCTGAAGCGGCGTACGGCGTGGGTGCTGGGTGGTGTGGGTGCTGAGCGGGTCCTGGTCCGCAAGTCTGTGGACCCGTCCCACGGTCGTACGTGGTGGATGAGCAACGGCTGGATGGGTCACCACACCCGGACCATGCATCCTGACCGCACGTTGCCGTCCATCCTGGTGGCCGGCTGGTTGCGTGTGGGGTCGGTGCATCTGCCGCCTGCGTGGGAGCACGGGCCGGACGACCGGCAGGCGGCTGGCGCTGAGTACCTGGACAGCCTGCAGGCCGAGCTGGACGAGCTGGACGAGCTGGATGAGCTGGAGGACGTGGCCCTGGTGTTGGCTGGCGACTGGAACGCACGCCGGCTGGCCAAGGCGCTGATCCTGTTCCGCAACCGGTGTGGGCTGTCTGCCCGTGGGTTCACGTTGGACCATGTGGCGTTCCGTGGCTGCCGGGTGACGACGTTCAAGCGGCTGGGTATGGGGCCGGGGCAGGACCACCACAACTGGCTGCTGGTCGTGGAGCGCATCCGATGAGGCTGTGCAAGGTGGGTGTGGCGCACGCTGCCCTGCCTGCCGAGGACCAGGACTATCTGACCGCGTGGCTGTCGGGTGTGACCGGTGGTGACGATGGCACGCCGGCCACGGTCATGGCTGTGGCGTTGACGGAGAACGGGCACCCGGTGTCACCGACGACTGTGAAGGATCACCGCGGCCAACGCTGTGTGTGCTTCCACGGTTCGCGCGAACAACACGAGAACGGATGAACGCATGAGCCTGCAAGCCACCATCGAACGGCTGACCACACCCGCACGACTCAATGCACCCACCCAACGGGTGCTGACCCTGGACATTGAACGCACCCCCGGCCGCGCCCGACACCAACACCGCGGGCTCACCATCGAAGGGGACTTTTGGGACCTGTCCGGGTGGAAGTCCACCATCGGGTACCGGCTGCCCCCGGAGTCCGTCCTGGAGTGGCCCCGCACCATCTGCGTGGCATGGAAGTGGTAC
>Ga0307412_10000495_pt1 | contig 23495 bp, 26 predicted proteins | sample DK1Cmetagenome_3_FD_203823 | JGI IMG/M metagenome (GOLD analysis project Ga0307412, IMG submission 203823) | Maize rhizosphere microbial communities from greenhouse at UC Davis, California, United States - DK15-C-1 | ecosystem: Host-associated > Plants > Roots > Rhizosphere > Soil | place: USA...
TCGGACAGCGGACTGTCCGAAATCAGGAGTGAGCCTTTGGCAGGCCAACGACCGCTCTGTTGCGCTGATCGGACATCAAAAACCCCTGTCCTACAGCCTTGTCCCCAGGCTATGATGCTTCCGGCTCTTTCCAAATGTGAACTTTCGTAACCAGCGGAAAATGTTGGAAAATCCCGATCCAACAATTTCCTATCCAACAGGTAAATTATCCTGCAAATTCAACACTGCTCAGTGTCAACTGTGTCAAGTTGGCTTTCCAACATTCTGGCACAATTCCGGGGACGGCGGCAATGACCCAAGACCTGTCGCCCCATACCCCAAATTTCCCGTCCCAGCCCCAATCCTTATGACTGGCGTCCGCCGGAATCTTTGCTACCCTTTCCACAATGGCTATCGACCTCAACATCCTGCTTCGCGCCTACGCGATGGGGATATTTCCCATGGCGGACAGCAGGGACGATCCGGATATTTTCTGGGTGGAGCCCAAGAAACGGGCCATTCTGCCGCTCGACGGGCTGCATCTGTCGCGGTCGCTGCGCAAGACCATCCGGGCAGACAGGTTCCAGGTGACGGCCAACCGGGATTTTCCGGCGGTGCTGCGCGCCTGCGGAGAGGCGACGGAGGATCGGCCGGAAAGCTGGATCAACCGGCCGATCGAGGAGGCCAGCCTCAGCCTGCATCGCATGGGGTACGCCCACAGCGTCGAATGCTGGCTGGACGATCGGCTGGTCGGCGGCCTGTACGGCATATGCCTTGGCCGCGCCTTTTTCGGGGAAAGCATGTTCAGCCGGGAAACCGATGCGTCGAAGGTGGCGCTCGCCTGGCTGGTGGCGCGATTGAAGGCCGGGGGGTTCGAGTTGCTCGACTGCCAGTTCATGACTGACCATCTCCGCTCGCTGGGCGCGGTGGAGATCAGCCAGGCGCGTTACCTGTCGTTGCTGGAAGGTGCGCTGGCCGGGGCCGGGGCGGCGGCGGTCGCTGCCGCCGGGGGCGGTGCGTCACTGGCCTCCGCATTGCCCGTGGCGGGCGATTTCTCCGCGCTCGAGTCGCTTGCTTCGCCCGCCGATCCGGACTTGCCGAGCTTGACGGTTTCAGGACCGGTGTCGGGCCAGCTCATCGTGCAGCTCTTGACCCAGACGTCGTAGATTTCGTGCTGAACGACGTTGCGCTCCGGCCGTTCCTTGAACAGCCAGCCGGAAAAGGCGCGGCGCCATTTCTTGTCATTGCCCTGAACGTCCACTTGAACGAAGGCCCCGGTTTCGGGCACCTCCTCCCACGGCGCGGTGGTTTCGCAGGCGCGCAGGCGGACGATGGCATGGCCGACGCGCAATGCTTCGCCCGGCTTCATGCTGAGGTCGCGGGTGATCCCGTTGCGCTTGTTCAATATGCCGATCACCGCTTCCCGCTCGGCCATCGGCGTGCCGGGCAGTTCCGCGAGCCGGCTGCCGTTGGCCGCCAGATCCGCCGCGTTTTCCAGCTTTACCGGGTCGCGGTTCGCCTCATTGTCGGTGGGGAGCTTGTCGCTGCATCCGGCGAGCAGCAGCAGGGCAGGCAAGGCTGCTCCGGCCAGTTTGCCCGCCTTGGCGGAAGTCATGATGCGTCGGGGCTCCAGGCTTCATAATCGCCGGTCGCGGCGGCGCGGCGGTCGCCTGCGCCCAGCGCACCCTGCGGGCGGTAGGCCAGCGGCGTACCGGTCAAATTGGGAGTGGCTTCCTTCTCCCAGATACGCGGGGGCGGCAGGAAGCTTTCCGGAACATCGTCGAACGTGTGGTGCAGCCAGCCATGCCATTCGGGCGGCACGCGGCTGGCGTCGTTGGGGCCATTGTAGATCACCCAGCGGCGGCCGTCCTTGCCGCTGTAATAGACATTGCCCAGACGGTCCTCGCCAACCTTCGTGCCGCGACGGGCGCTGTAGAGCGAGGTGCCGATGGTGGCGCCGTCCCACCAGGTGAAGATCTTGCCGAGGATTCCCATGCGCAGCGCTTAGCCGCTAATGCCGGTGATTGGCAATGGGGATTGAAGCCAATGCCTCCCCGTCACCGCAAACCCAGAACCTTATGGGTCTGGACCGACAGCCGCCATTTGGGATGGGCGAGGACGAAGTCGATGGCCGCCTGATGATTGGCGGCGGCGTTGGCGTCGTCCAGCGGCTGGATCAGGAAATGGTCGAATCCCCAGCTTTCCATCGCCTCAACGTCGCTGCCCGGCTGCGGCCAGACCAGTTTCAGCTCATTGCCCGACCGCTGCACCACATGGCTTCCCGCCTTCGGGCTGATGCAGACCCAGTCGAGGCCGGGATGGGCAGGGAGCGTGCCGTTGCTCTCAATGGCGACCTGGAAATCCCGGGCGTGGAGCGCGGCGATCAGCGCATCGTCGATCTGAAGCATCGGCTCGCCACCGGTCAGAACGATGAACGGCCGCGCGCCAACGTCGCCCCAAAAGTCGAGCGCCGCATCGGCCAGCACGTCCGCATCGGCAAACTTTCCGCCGCCATCGCCATCGGTGCCGACAAAATCCGTGTCGCAAAAGCTGCAGATGGCTGCTGCCCGGTCCTCCTCCCGGCCTGACCAGAGGTTGCAACCGGCAAAGCGCAGGAAAACCGCGCGGCGCCCGGCCTGCACCCCTTCACCTTGCAGGGTCAGGAACATTTCCTTGACGGCGTAGCTCATGGCAGCGTCGCGTAGACGGTGGGATCGGGAAGGCCCGCCTCCTCAAACCCCTTGTGACGCAGACGGCAGCTGTCGCACAGGCCGCAATGCGTCTCGTCGGGCGTCGGATCATAGCAGGACCAGCTCATGCCCGCGTTCAGCCCCAGACGAGCCGCCTCGCGCGCGATGTCGGCCTTGGTCATATATTGGAGGGGCGCGTTGATGGCGAAGCTGTCTCCCTCCACCCCGGCGCGGGTGGCAAGCCGGGCCATCGCCTCGAACGACTGGATGAATTCGGGGCGGCAGTCGGGATAGCCCGAATAGTCGAGCGCATTGACGCCGATGAAGATGTCCCGCGCTTCCCGCGCTTCGGCGAGGCCCAGCGCCAAAGACAGGAAAATGGTGTTGCGGGCGGGCACATAGGTGACCGGGATAGCCGCGTCCACGACGCCGTCCTTCGGCACGTCGATGTCGCTGGTGAGCGCCGATCCGCCGAAGGTGCGCAGGTTGAGCGGCAGGACGATATGCGACGCCGCGTTCAGCAACCGTGCGATTCGCGTAGCCGATTGCAGCTCCAGCCGGTGCCGTTGATTATAATCGATGGTGAGCGCATGCAGGACGAACCCCTGCTCCCGGGCGAGGGCGGCCGAGACCATGGAATCAAGTCCCCCGGAAAGAAGGACCACCGCGCTTTTGGGTTGATGCGACATGATGCAGGCCCGCTACGCTTCTGGGCGCGCAGTTGCAAGGGTGGGCCTTTGTCCGGCGAGGGCAAAATTGGGGCAAAAAAATCGGGCCGCCACTTGAAGGGCGACCCAGTTAGGCTTGTCAGCCTGCTAAGGGAGGAAAGCGTACCGTCCAAGGGCGGCACTCCCCCCTTTTATAGGCCGGACATGAAGAGATGGTTAACGGCACGCGCCCTTGCGCCGCGCTTCATAGGCAAGGACGAAGGGCGCGGCCTCGGCAATACCCTGGGTGTGGATCTGCGCCAGCCGGCTGGTTTCAATGCGCAGGGTCGTGCGGCCATGCCCCTCGCCGGGACAAGAATAGTGGACCGTCGTGTGATTCGGCCTGTCCTCAATCACATGAAAGGTGCAGCGGTGACGCAGATGCTGGACCTGAATCATTTGCCGGGGATCGCCCAGGCACAGTTTGATGGGGGCCTCGCCGGGCTGGCGCGGGGTCAGCTCCCAGGCGCCCTTTTCCAGCATTTCGAGCGCCATCGGCATCGGGGCCGGTGCATGGGCCGACGCGGAAATCGTTCCGAACAGGATCGGCACTGCGACGGCTGCGCGGAAGCTACGCAATCTGGTCACGCTCAATATTCCCCCAGTCCCGCGCCGGCCAATAGACCGAAAGCCCATCCATAACAGCGGGGGATATAAGGGGGAATTAGGGCAAGATTATAGCAGACAGCAGAGGCGCCGTCAGTTCTTGGATCGCGATGATTATAATGTCCTACGGTGCAAGCACAAAACCGGGGATCGGTCGATTTTCCTTATATTTCCTGTGGTACATGTCCATGAAAACGTCGGTTGCTTCTAATCCACCAGTGCATCGGACGGAATAAAGATCAACGATGTTGCCGAAAACGCCAGTACCGACGTTTCCTGTGCGATCGAATGTGGGCGCCTGGCCGTCCTCGCATCGGAGTCGTGAAAGATAATGCCTTTCCCCGCTGGGGCCATCTACGCGTACAGGATTTCTATCGGAGCCCAATGGAAACGCCTCTGCTTCCGCTATTGCTTGCTCTAATTCCTCGCCATTGAGTTGCTTCATTCCGAGCGCTGCCATGAGCGCTGAATAGTCGCCGTCCTTTTCTTGCGCCATGGCGGAGCTTGGCGAGAGACTGAATGCCAACAATGTTGCAGTAATTAGAAACTTCATATCACACCCCCTCCAGCAGCTTCTCCCGCTTGATCTTCTCCTGCCACACCAGCGGTGCCAGGTGGTGGACGCTCTGCCCTTCCGCATCGACGGCGACCGTCACCGGCATATCCTGCACTTCGAACTCGTAGATGGCTTCCATGCCGAGGTCTTTAAAGCCCACGACCTTCGATCCCTTGATCGCGCGGGCGACCAGATAGGCCGCGCCGCCGACCGCCATGAGGTAGGCCGACTTGTGATCCTTGATCGCCTCGATGGCCATGGGGCCGCGTTCGGCCTTGCCGACCATGGCGAGCAGGCCCTGTTCCAGCATCATGCGCGTGAACTTGTCCATGCGGGTGGCCGTCGTAGGCCCGGCGGGGCCGACGATTTCCTCGCCCACCGGATCGACCGGGCCGACATAATAGATGACGCGGCCACGGAATTCGACCGGCAGTTCCTCGCCCTTGGCCAGCATGTCGGCGATGCGCTTGTGCGCCGCGTCGCGGCCGGTCAGCATCTTGCCATTGAGGAGCAGGCGGTCGCCATGCTTCCAGCTTTGCACGACTTCCGGCGTCAGCGCGTCGAGATCGACACGAATCGCTTCCTTGCTCGGCGTCCAGTTGACGTCGGGCCATTCGCTGAGCTTGGGCGCTTCAAGATAGGCAGGCCCCGATCCGTCCAGCGTGAAGTGCGCGTGGCGCGTGGCGGCGCAATTGGGGATCATCGCGATGGGTTTTGAGGCCGCATGCGTCGGCCAGTCCATGATCTTCACGTCAAGGATGGTCGAAAGGCCGCCCAGCCCCTGCGCGCCGATGCCGAGCGCATTGACCTTGTCGAAAATCTCGATCCTCAGTTCCTCGATCTTGTTCTGCGGCCCGCGTTCCTTCAATTGCGCCATGTCGATCGCGCCCATGAGCGACTCCTTGGCGAGCAGCACCGCCTTTTCCGCCGTGCCGCCAATACCGATGCCGAGCATTCCCGGCGGGCACCAGCCCGCGCCCATTTGCGGCACCATTTCGAGCACCCAGTCGATGATGCTGTCGGAAGGATTGAGCATCTTGAATTTCGACTTGTTCTCCGACCCGCCGCCCTTGGCCGCGACGTCGATGCTTACCTTATCGCCCGGCACCATTTCGACGTGGAGAACCGACGGCGTATTGTCCTTCGTATTGACGCGCGAAAAGGCCGGGTCTTTCAGGATCGAGGCGCGCAGCGGGTTTTCCGGGTTGCGATAGGCACGGCGGACGCCCTCATCGACGACCTCCTGCAAGCTCCTGTCGCTCTCCAGCCGGCAATTCTGGCCCCATTTGACGAAGACCGTGACGATCCCTGTATCCTGACAGATCGGGCGGTGCCCCTCCGCGCACATGCGGCTGTTGGTCAGGATTTGGGCGATCGCGTCCTTTGCCGCCGGGCTCTTTTCCGCCTCATAAGCCACGCCCAGCGCGCGGATATAGTCCATCGGATGGTAATAGCTGATGAACTGCAGTGCGTCGGCCACGCTTTCGATGAGGTCGGCTTCCTTGATGACGGTCATGGCGGCGGATTCCCTTTACGAATGTTTGCCGCCGCTTTACCGGCTGGACGGCGTCTGTCCAGAGGGGGCGAACGGATCGGGCTGGCCAAGGCTGTGCAAAATCGCTAGAGGGCAGCCAATGAGGTCAAATTGACCCGCATCTTTTCTCCCCTTATGTGCAACGCAACATGTGCTGAGTCTGGGAGATTCCCCTTATGAAAAAGCTTTATCCCAATGCCGAGGCGGCCCTGGAAGGGCTGCTGTTCGACGGAATGCACCTCTGCGCGGGCGGCTTTGGCCTGTGCGGCATTCCGGAGCGGCTGATCGACGCCATCCAGGCGTCGGGGGTCAAGAATCTCACGATCGCGTCGAACAATGCCGGCATCGACAATGAGGGGCTGGGCAAGCTGCTGCGCACACGGCAGGTGAAGAAGATGATCAGTTCCTATGTCGGTGAGAACAAGGAATTCGAGCGGCAATATCTTTCGGGCGAACTGGAAGTGGAATTCTGTCCGCAAGGGACGCTGGCGGAGCGTTGCCGTGCGGGCGGCGCCGGCATTCCGGGCTTCTACACCAAGACTGGCGTGGGCACGAAAGTAGCCGAGGGCAAGGAAGTGAAGGTGTTCGACGGCCAGGACTATATCCTTGAACGCGGCATCTTCGCCGATGTCGCGATCATCAAGGGCTGGAAGGCCGACGAAGCGGGCAATCTCATCTTCCGCAAGACTGCGCGCAACTTCAATCAGCCGATGGCGACCGCCGCGAAAATCTGCATTGCCGAGGTCGAGGAAGTGGTGCCGGTCGGCAGCCTCGATCCCGACTGCATCCACCTGCCCGGCATTTATGTGAAGCGCGTGATCGTGGGGGCGCCCTATGACAAGAAGATTGAATTCACGACCACCCGCCAGAGGGAGACTGCATGATGGCTGAGGCAGCAACCGCAACCAAGGGCTGGACCCGCGACCAGATGGCCGCCCGCGCCGCGCGCGAGCTTCAGGACGGTTTTTACGTGAACCTTGGCATCGGCATCCCGACCCTGGTGGCGAACCATATCCCCGAAGGCGTGGAAGTGACGTTGCAGAGCGAGAATGGCATGCTCGGCATCGGTCCCTTCCCCTATCCCGACGAAGTCGATCCCGACCTTATCAATGCGGGCAAGCAGACGATCAGCGAACTGCCTTCATCCAGCTATTTCAGCTCGGCCGACAGCTTCGCGATGATCCGGGGCGGGCATATCGACCTCACCGTCCTTGGCGCGATGGAGGTCGCGGAAAATGGCGACATCGCCAACTGGATGATTCCGGGCAAGATGATCAAGGGCATGGGCGGCGCGATGGATCTGGTCGCGGGCGTCAAGAAGATCATCGTGGTGATGGAGCACACGTCCAAGGACGGCAGCCCGAAGTTCATTCCCGAATGCACCCTGCCGCTGACCGGCAAGAACGTGGTCGACATGATCATCACCGACCTCGCCGTCTTCCAGCGGCCCGATCACAACAGCCCGTTCAGGCTGGTGGAACTGGCCCCCGGCGTCACGGCGGAGGAGGTCGCGGCAAAGACCACCGCGCATTATACAGACTGACTCGCTTTCAGGGCTGATCAGCGCATTAACCTTGCCTGAGCGCGCAATTCCGTTCACCCTGCGACCACGGAAAGGGTAAATGGTCGCGGGATGACGAAGGGATGAGGTCGGGGCGGCGCACAAGGCGGGGCAGGATATCCGGTTTTTGGAAGGCAATGATGGTGCTTGGGGCGCCCATCGCCGGGCTGTTCCTTTACCAGCATCATGCGGTTCCGGCCGACAGCGGCAGACCCGCCATCGCGCGGGCCGGGGCCAGCGTTCCGTTGCCGGCCGCGACACCCTGGCGTTCGGTCGTCGATTATGATGTGCTTGATGCGCGGATCGGCCGGCTGATGGCGGAGCGGGATATGACCGGCCTTGCCATCGCAGTGGTGGAGGACGGCAAGCTGGCCTTCATTCGCGGCTATGGCCTGGCGTCGAAGGAAACCGGGGAACCGGTGACCGAGCGCACCGTTTTCCGCTGGGCTTCCCTGTCGAAGGGCGTTGCCGGGACGCTGGTGGGCAAGCTGGCGGCCGATGGCAAGCTCGACCTTGACCGGACCGTCGCTTCGTTCGGCACCAGCCTGCACCTGCCGGGCGGGGCGGAGCGGGTGGCGACGATCTCCGATGTTCTGTCCCATCGCCTGGGCCTCTGGAAGAATGCCTATGACGGCAAGCTGGAGGGCGGCGGCGATCCGGTTGCCATACGGCATGAACTGGCTGGCCTGACGCTGATCTGTCCGCCGGGTTCCTGTCACAGTTATCAGAACATCGCCTATGACGCGATTTCCGAAGTCGTCGGCAAGGCGACGGGGCACAGCTATGCCGAAACGGTGCGGACTCAGCTTTTCGCGCCGCTCGGCATGACGGGCGCGAGCATCGGCCTTGGCGACCTGACCTGCGCGCGCAGTTGGGCGCGGCCTTACCGGAACGGCTATCCGGTGAAGTTGACCGACGCCTATTACCGCGTTCCGGCGGCGGCAGGGGTCAATTCCAACATCATCGACATGGCGCGCTGGATGCAGGCGCAGATGGGAGAAGAGCCGTCGGTGCTGCCCGCAAATGTGCTCAAGACCATCCATGACCCAAGGGTCGCCACCCTGCGTCCCTATGGCAGCACCGCGCTCGGCCGGGCGCTGCACGATCCTGGCTATGGCCTGGGCTGGCGCAGCTTCACTTATGCGGGGCATCGCCTGGTCGGGCATAGCGGCGCGGTGGCGGGCTATCGTTCGACCATGATGTTCGACCCGGAAACGCGGACCGGCATCGCCATGCTGTGGAACAGCGAAAGCAGCAAGCCGTTCCGCGCGCAGCTTGAACTGTTCGACCTCTATTATGGACGGCCTTTTCATGACTGGCTGGAGTTGAAGGGAACGCCGGATCAGCCGGTTGCGCCCATGACAATTGCATCCAACGGCCGGGCGCGCGGCTCAGTGGCGGCCGCGCCCTGACAGGGTCGGAGAGCAGTGCATAAAAGCCGCCGTCTCCTCCATCGCTATCCCCGCATAAAAAAATCCCTTCCCCCGCAGGGGAAGGGATGATCGCGGCAAGCCGCAAAAAACGGGCTGTTACCCTCTCGTCAAGCCTCCAGATCGCGCTGAAGTGCTCGTATTGCGGCGTCGATATCGGCATCATGCGCCCGAAGGGCCTCTATCGTACGCACCGCGTGAATAACTGTACTATGGTCGCGCCCGCCAAAGACCCGGCCGATTTCCGGCAGGGAGCGGGGCGTCATCTTCTTGGCGAGATACATGGCGATCTGGCGCGGCCGGGCCACCGTGCGCGCGCGGCGCTTGGATCGCATCTCGCTGAGATCGATGTGGAAATGCTTGGCCGTCAGCTTCTGAATGTCGTCGATGGTGATCCGCCGCGCGTTCGACCGCACGAAATCGGCCAGCATCGTCTGCGCGAATTCCAGATCGACCTGCCGCCCGGTGAGCGAGGCATAAGCGACCAGCTTGTTGAACGCGCCTTCCAGCTCGCGGATATTGGTGCGGACATTGCGGGCCAGGAAATCCACAACCGATGCGGGCACATGGGCGTCCTTCGCCTCCGCCCGCTTGCGTTCCATAATCGCGAGCCGCAGGTCCAGATTGGCGGCATGAATATCGGCAACCAGCCCGCCGGCCAGCCGCGAGAGGATGCGCGGATCGACCGCATCGAGCATATGGGGGGCGCGATCCGCGCTGATGACCAGCCTGGCGCCGCCCTCGACAATCTCATTGATCGTGTGCAGGAATTCCTCCTGCGTCGAACCCTTGCCGGCGATAAACTGGATGTCGTCGATCAGCAGCAGCTCCGCACCGCGCAGCCGCGCCTTGAACGCCATGGTTTCATTGGCGCGCATCGCCGTGACGAATTCATACATGAACCTTTCGGCGGACATGTAGATGATCGTCGCGCCGGGGCGGGCGGCCTGAAAGGCGCCGCCGATGGCGTGCAGAAGGTGCGTCTTGCCCTGCCCCGTGCCGCCGTGGATGAACAGCGGGTTGAAACGGGGACGCTCCGCCGCTGCCATGGCCTGCGCCGCATGAAAGGCGAGGCTGTTGGATTCGCCGACCACGAAACTACCGAAATCATGCCTGGCCTGAAACAGGGCCGGCTGGGCGAGCGGCAGCGCGACCGGATCGGTAGCCTCGGGCGCGGAATAGACCTGAAGCGATGCGGCGCCAGGCGCGCGCATGACCCGGACATCATCGATGCCGATATTGACGCTCCGCCAGGCAAGACGTAGCCGGTCCTGAAAATTCGCGGCCACGAAATTGGCCGAGAAGTCGGACGGCAGCCAGATTTCCAATGTCCGGCTGAGGTCGCAATAGTCGCCAGGGCGCGCCGCGCGCAGCCACTGATCGAACAGCTTGCTACCCAGGTCGCGTCGCAACCCAGCCCGTATCCGTTCCCAGGCGAGGCCAAGCGCAGAAACATTCTCTGCGTCGGGCGCACACCCGACTTCGGCCGGTTCGCCTGCAATATTCGCCAGCTTTTCCGCCATTATTGTGCCAAACCCCAAGTCAATGCCCCCCACACGTCCCGTTTCCGGTCGGCGTCCTCCAGGCAACACCTAACCCGTACCGAAAGCGCAATGCCGCCGGTTGGTACCCACAAGTGTCTTGCAAATGCGCCGGATCGATTCGTTCCGGTGCCTGGTGAGATGTTTTATGCAGGGTCTGAAGAGTCGATCAAGGCCGCCGCCGGTCAAAAAAATGAAATATTCCGGTTGACTCGAAAAACCGTAGGGATACGCCCATTTGCGGCTAACTCACTGATAATATGCTACATTTTTGTTTAAAATTTTTGCTGCACTGCATCGAATCGCCGGAAATCCTACGTTACAGCCGCGTTACGATTATATGACAAAAACCCCGCCGGAGTGAGCTCCGGCGGGTTCTGTCCAATAACAATTGCTTGGGATCAGCCGAGAGCGGCGACGGCCTTCGAAAGACGGCTGAACTTGCGCGAGGCGGTATTCTTGTGCAGCACGCCTTTGGCAACGCCGCGGGCCAGTTCCGGCTGCGCCTGCGCGATGGCGGCAACGGCGGCTTCCTTGTCCCCGGCGACGATCGCGGCCTCGACCTTCTTCACGAAGGTGCGGATGCGGCCGATCCGGTTGCCGTTGACCTCTGCCCGGCGCGTGTTGCGGCGGATACGTTTTTTTGCCTGCGGCGTATTTGCCATGCTGTCCTCGAAACCCAGAAATTCAAGAAAAAAGACGCAGGAATCGCTCCTGCGACTTTGAAGGGCTGGCCATTAGCGTGAAGCCGCCCCGCCGTCAACCAGGACCGAACGACATTCAGCGCTGGCATTTGGCGCAGAAGAATGTGGATCGCCCGCTATCCACGCGCCGCGCGATGACCGATCCGCACTGGCACGCCTCCCCCTCGCGGCCATAGACGCGCCATTGGCTGGAGAAATAGCCTAGCTCCCCGTCTGGCCTCGCATAATCGCGCAGCGTCGATCCGCCCGCCAATATGGCCGCCGACAATACCTCCTTCACCGCGGCCGCGAGCCGGTCCAGCCGCTGCCTGCCGATTTTTCCGCTGGCCAGCGTCGGGGCGATGCCCGCCATGTGCAGCGCCTCGCACACATAGATATTCCCGAGTCCCGCAATGATTCGCTGGTCCAGCAGCGCCGCCTTGATGGGTGCGGACTTGCCTTGGAACATCCGATGCAAATAGCCGCCGTCGAATTCCACGCCCAGCGGCTCAGGCCCCATGCGGGTAAACGGCCCGAAACTTTCCCAGGCCTCCGTCCGCACCAGATCGAGCGAACCGAACCGGCGCGGATCGTTGAGGGCCAGCACATGCCCTGCCCCAGTCTCCAGGATTAGATGGTCATGCGCGCCGATACTGTCAGGATCGATTCGCCAGCGTCCCGACATGCCAAGATGAAAGATCAGCGTATCGCCCCTATCGACCGCGATCAGCCCGTATTTGGCGCGCCGCGAGAGGCCGGTCACCCTTGCCCCGGTCAGCCGCTGGCGCAGATCCACCGGGATCGGCCAGCGCAGGTCCGCGCGGCGCGGTTCGACCAGCGTCAGCACCTGCCCCTCCAGCACGGGACGGAGGCCAGCAACGGTGGTTTCGACTTCTGGCAACTCTGGCATGGACAAAAGCGCTTAACAGGCTTTGCGGGCGCGGCAAGACTTGGCTAGAGGGTTTCCCATGAGCGAGACAGCATCCTTCGGCTATACCGACATCGACGCCAGCCAGAAGACCGGCATGGTCAAGGGCGTGTTCAGCAATGTCGCGTCGAAATACGACCTGATGAACGACGCCATGTCGGGCGGCCTGCACCGTGTCTGGAAAGACCTGTTCGTCCGCCGGGTAAAGCCGCGCCAGGGCGAACATATTCTCGACATGGCGGGCGGCACCGGCGACATTGCCTTTCGCATGCACAAGGCGGGGGCCGCGGTGACGGTAGCCGACATCAATCCCGACATGCTGGGCGTCGGCATGGAACGTGCGCAGAAGCGCGGCCTTAGCGGCCTCCTCTGGGCAGAGGAGAATGCCGAAACATTGAGCTTCGCCCACCGCCAGTTCGATGCCTACACCATCGCCTTCGGCATCAGGAACGTGACGCATATCGACCAGGCGCTGGCCGAGGCGCATCGCGTGCTCAAATATGGCGGCCGCTTCTTCTGCCTGGAATTTTCAACCACGCTCTGGCCGGGCTTTGCCGACGTCTATGACGCCTATTCGCATCATCTGGTCCCCAAGCTCGGCAAGCTGCTGGCAAAGGATGAGGACAGCTACCGTTACCTGATCGAATCGATCCGGCGCTTTCCCGACATGCCGACGTTCGAAGGCATGATCCGCAAGGCGGGCTTTGTCCGCACCCGGGTGGAGCCGCTGCTGGGCGGTCTGGTCGCGATCCATAGCGGCTGGAAGATCTGACCCGCGTGACGCCCACCATCACGCATCTCTGGCGGCTGCTGAAATGGGGCCGCACCCTGGCCCGGCACGGCGCGCTCAGCGGGATCGAGAAGGACCCGCTGACACCGCGGCCTGTCCGGCGCCTGGTACGGATCGCCCGGCTGGGCGCGCGCGTTCCCAAACAGCCGCGCTATTCCGAAGCCTTTCAGGCCATCGGCCCGGCCGCGATCAAGCTGGGCCAGACGCTCGCCACCCGGCCGGACCTGGTGGGCGTGGAGGCGGCCGAGAATCTCCTGACCCTTCAGGACGCGCTGCCGCCGGTCGGCTTTACCAGCATCCGGCAACAGATCGAGCAGAGCTTCGGCCAGCCGCTCGAAACATTGTTCAGTTCCTTTGACGAAACGCCGGTCGGCGCCGCCTCGATCGCTCAGGTCCATCGCGCGACGACGCCCGACGGCCGGCAGGTCGCGGTCAAGGTGCTGCGGCCCGGCATCATCCAGCAGTTCAATCGCGACATCGAAACCTATGAATGGGCCGCCGCCCATCTGGAGCTGCTGGGCGGCGAAGCCTCCCGCCTGCGCCCGCGTCAGGTGATTGCCAACATGAAGCGCTGGACCGCGCGCGAGCTCGACCTGCGCCGCGAAGCCGCCTCCGCCTCCGAACTTGCCGAGGCCATGGTGTCGGAGCCGGGCTATGTCGTTCCCGCCATCGACTGGGACCGCACGGCGGGCCGCGTGCTGACGCTCGAATGGATTGACGGCATCAAGATTTCCGACCGCGAGGCGCTGATCGCGGCGGGCCATGATGTGAAAGCAATCGCCGCGCGCCTCGTCAACGCCTTCCTGCGGCAGGCGATTTCGGACGGCTTCTTCCACGCCGACATGCATCAGGGCAATTTGTTCGTGAAGGCGAACGGCGACATTGCCGCCATCGACTTCGGCATCATGGGCCGGATCGACCGCCGCGCCCGCGTCTGGCTGGCAGAGATTCTCTACGGCCTCCTCACCGGCAATTATCACCGCGTCGCCGAAATTCATTTCGAGGCGCAATATGTCCCCGCCCATCATGACGTGGCGGAATTCGCGACGGCCCTGCGCGCGGTGGGGGAGCCGATGCGCGGCAAGCCGGTCAAGGAGCTTTCCATCGGGCAGATGCTCGACGGCCTGTTTGCCATCACCCGCGACTTCGACATGCAAACCCAGCCCCACCTGCTGCTGCTGCAAAAGACGATGGTGATGGTGGAGGGCGTGGCCAACAGCCTCGATGCCGATATCAACATGTGGGAGACAGCAGGCCCCTTCGTACAGGAATGGATCAGGAGCGAACTCGGCCCCGAAGCCGCGCTCGCCGACAGCCTCATCGAAAACTGGCGCACCTTCCGCCGCCTGCCCAGCCTCATCCGGCGCATAGAGGCGCAATATCCCCCTGAAGGAGGCGCACCCCCGCCGCTGCCACTGCCCGACATCCAGATCATTCGCGTGGGCGCAGGCTGGAGATATGCGGCCGTTGCGGCAGGCGCGGCGGTTCTGGGGGCAGTGGGGGTGTGGCTGGCGGTAGTGTGATGGCGGAATTGGGTGGTGAGAGGTCATCTCGCAAATAGATGCCGTCGTCCCTGCGCAGGCAGGGACCCCGCTTTTCTTGTTCGACATCAAGAAAAAGGCAGCTGGGCCCCTGCCTGCGCAGGGGCGACGGAGAATTTCGGCAACGGCAACTTCGACCCAGTCACCACTCCCCATCAACGTCCCACTGGCCTTCCCGTACAGACTCGCTAATAAGCGGCTGTGATGGAAAAGCGCATTCTCCTCATCGTCGGCGGCGGCATTGCGGCCTATAAGGCTTGCGAGCTCATCCGCCTGATCCGCAAGGCGGGCATGTCGGTACGCTGCGTCCTCACCGATGGCGGCGCGCAGTTCATCACGCCGATGACGCTCGCCGCCCTGTCGGAACAGCCCGTCCATACCAGCCTCTGGGACCTGAAGGACGAGGCGGAGATGGGGCATATCCAGCTTTCCCGCGAGGCCGACCTGGTCGTCGTCTGCCCCGCCACCGCCGACTTGCTCGCCAAGATGGCCACCGGCATCGCCGACAGCCTCGCGACCACGCTGCTCCTTGCCACCGATAAGCCGGTGCTTGCGGTGCCCGCCATGAATGTCCGCATGTGGGAGCATGCCGCCACCCGCCGCAATGTCGAGCGCTTGCACGCCGATGGGGTTACGGTCATGCAGCCCGATGAAGGCGCCATGGCCTGCGGCGAATATGGCGAAGGGCGTTTGCCGGAGCCGGAGGCGGTGCTGGATAAAATTCTCTCCACCGTTCGCCCTGAGCTTGTCGAAGCGCAACCCTTCTCTTCCGGACAAAATGCCTGGGCTTCGACAAGCTCAGCCCGAACGGATGCGGGTTTCAACCTGCAGGGCAAGCACATACTGATCACCGCCGGCCCGACGCATGAACCCATCGACCCTGTCCGCTACATCGCCAACCGCAGTTCGGGGAAACAGGGCTTTGCCATCGCCGCTGCGCTGGCGCGGGAGGGCGCGAACGTCACGCTCATTTCCGGTCCGGTCCATCTTGCCACCCCCGCGGGCGTCACCCGCATCGATGTGGAAACCGCCCGCGAGATGGAAGCCGCCGTCCACGCCGCCCTGCCCGCCGATGCCGCCATCATGGTCGCCGCCGTCGCCGATTGGCGTGCCGAGGCGAATGGGCAGAAGATCAAGAAAAAGGGCGATGGCCCCCCGCCGCTCAAACTGACCGAAAATCCCGATATTCTTGCCGGCCTCGCCCATCATCCGCGGCGCCCCGCCTTGCTCATCGGCTTTGCCGCCGAAACCGACCAGGTGTTGGACCATGCCAAGGCGAAGCTCGCGAAAAAAGGCTGCGACTGGATCATCGCCAACGATGTCTCGGGAGACGTCATGGGCGGTGAGGCGAATAGCGTCCATATCGTTACCAAGGACGGCGTCGAAAGCTGGGACAGGCTGCCCAAGGATGCCGTGGCCCGCAAATTAACGGAGAAAATCGTCCATGCCCTCGCACCCGCTGCCTGACATTGAAATCCGCCTGAAGCGCCTGCCGCATGGCGAGGGACTGCCCGTGCCCCGCTATACCACGGAAGGCGCTGCGGGCATGGATGTCGTCGCGGCGGAGGAACTGACCCTTGCGCCGGGCCAGCGTCATGCGGTCGCCACCGGCTTTTCCGTCGCCATACCTCATGGCTATGAAATCCAGGTCCGCCCGCGCTCTGGCCTCGCGCTCAAGCATGGCATCAGCGTGCCCAATACTCCCGGCACCATCGACAGCGACTATCGGGGCGAACTCAAGGTCATCATGATCAATCATGGTCATGAGCCCTTTCCGATCAAGCGCGGCGACCGCGTAGCCCAGATCGTCCCCGCCCCTGTCCAGCGCGCCCGCTTCGCCGAGGTAGAGGAACTGGACGAAACGGCGCGCGGCGCGGGCGGTTTTGGATCGACGGGTGTTTGACACAAAGTGCCCTCCCCCTTGATGGGGGAGGGTTGCGAAGACTTAGGCGCGAAGCGCCATAGTCGTAGCTGGGAGAGGGTGAAGCGATTGCGCAGCAATCGCGCGGCCCGAAAAGGGCCGCTCACCCTCATCCAACTCCGCCTAAGCTCCTGTGTCGCAAAGGCTCCGTATCCTTCTCCCATCAAGGGAGAAGGGCCTGATAGGACTGACGTTGATGACCCTCACCGACACCCAGCTTGAGCGCTACGCCCGCCACATCATCCTTCGGGAAATCGGTGGCGCGGGTCAGGCGGCGTTGCTGCAGAGCCATATCGCCATCATCGGCGCGGGCGGTATCGGCAGCCCGGCGATCCAGTATCTCGCCGCTGCGGGCGTGGGTCAGCTCACGGTGATCGATGACGACGCCGTGGCCTTGTCCAATCTCCAGCGGCAGGTGCTTTTCGCGACGACCGACCTCGACAGGCCAAAGGCCGAGGCCGCGCGCGAAGCGATCGCCCGCTTGACCCCGGATGTCACCGTCATCCCGATTACGCAGCGCATCACGGCCGACAATGCCGAAACGTTGCTGGCCGGGGCCGACGCCATCCTCGACGGTTGCGACAATTTCGAAACGCGCCTCGCCGTTTCCGACGCCGCCACAGCCCTCAAAATCCCGCTCATCTCCGCCGCCGTCGGCCAGTTCGAGGGCCAGCTTAGCGTCTATCGCGGCTGGGAGGCAGACAAGCCCTGTTATCGCTGCCTCGTCGGCAACGATCCCGGCCGCGCCGACATGAGTTGCGCCGATCAGGGCGTCATCGGCGCGCTGACCGGCATCCTCGGCAGCATGGCCGCGCTCGAAACCATCCGCGCCCTTGTCCCCTTTGGCGAGGACAGCGCGGGCAAGCTCCTCATCGCCGACCTCATGAGCCTGCGTTTCCGCACGCTCGTCCTGCCCAAGGACCCAGGATGCCCCGCATGCGGCCGCTGAAGATCATCCTCCTCAGCCCTGACCGCGAACGCTTCCGCGGCGCCCTTACCCTCGCCGCCGCACAGGCGGCGCTGGGCGTCGAGGTCGTCATCTTCTGCCAGCTGGAGGCCGCCATCCTGCTGCGTCCTCCCTTCACCGCGCCGGGCGACGCGGCCCATCAGGCCAAGGGCCTTCCCAGGCTCGACGAGCTTATGTCCGACGCGGCAGGCCTCGGCGTCCGCTTCGTCGCCTGCCAGAGCGGGATGGAATTATGCGGGATGGAATTATGCGATCTCGCTCCCCACAGCAGCACGGGCGGCCCGGTGAGTTTCCTGCAGTCCGTGGGGGATGGGGATCGGTTGGTGGTTATTTGAGGGCGGTTAGCAGGCTCAGTTAAATCGGAATCGTCCATTCCCGCTCGCCCTGAGCCTGGCGAAGGGCCTTTTTTCACGCGATGAGATCAGAAAAACAGTGCTTCGACAGGCTCAGCACGAACGGTTCCATCCATGACGAAAAAGCTCTGAGATGCCCGTTCAAGGCGTTTGGAGATCCGGCACCTGTCCGGATAGATCAGGCAAACCCGGTACGATTGGCGGCGCGATACGCGCGGGCGCAGGCTCAAAACGCCCGGGCGTCGGATTGATCACAATGCCCTGCCTGCCGTGCAGCGCATCGATTTCGGCCTGGCGAGTCCGCAGATAGGCCTCGCGTATATCCACATAGGGATCAGCGCTCTCCTCCCGCAGCTGGCGCAGCGCCTCATCAGCTTCGGCGCGTTCGTCCAGCGACCGAATCACGACCGACGAAATCGAATATAGGGGGTCATTAAACGGCTTGCCGACGGCGAACGGCAGAACAAGAAGGTCCACCCACCGCCCAAAAAGATCGCGCGCGGTCGTCGGTCCGATCAGGGGCAGGTACATGTAAGGCCCCGGCTTCACCCCATAATAGCCCAAAGTATAGCCAAAGCCGTTCGGACGGCGCGGCAGCTTGAAGGGCCGCTTCCTGGCGACATCGACCAGGCCCGCCACGCCGACCGTCGAATTGATCGTGAAACGGCCCAGCGTTTCCACCGCCTTGCCCGGCTTGATCTGCAACAGATAGTTCAGGAAAACGACCGGCTCCTGAAGATTGTTGAAGAAATTGCGCAATCCGCTGCGCACCGGTCCGGGTACGGTGCGCTTGTAGGTCATTGCGGCGGGGCCGATGAGGGCCGTATCGACGGCCTGAACGGTCCCGAAAATTTCAGCATTGACCGACTGCAGCGGATCGTGCGGCGTGCGCTGGCGCGCCGTCACGATGATGGCATTGGGGTCCGCCTGATCAGCGGCAGGATCGGGCTTGGGAGCCTCTGCCGGCAGGTCTTGAGCCGGCGCCGGTGCGTCTGTTGGCCCGGCTGGCAACGGCTGTTCTGCTACTGCAACGGGCGCGGCCGGATCGGGAATATCTTGATCGCCTGCCACTGATCCGCTGATAAGCGCGGGCGCTTCGGGCGGCGCGCCGTCCTGATCGACTGACGCGCCGGCCAACAATATTGCAATGGTAATTAGTGGAACGCTCAAACGCTTGTCCTTGCAGCTGACCCCCGCCAACTTGATGGACATTGCCTTAAGTGTGCTGACTTGCTCCTGCAACACTCTATCTGCAGCAACACCCAACGGTACAACGCAATAGTTCCGACGGATTTAAAGGGTTGTCATATCGGACGAAGCGGCTTCAGCACTCCAGATCATATCCGGCTTCACGCCACGCATGCATGCCGCCGTCCAGCGCGACAACCCGCGCATAGCCCAATTCGCGCAGGGTAGCCGCCGCCAGCGTGGAAATCTTGCCGAACTCGCAACAGGTCAGAATGCGCGCCGTGGGGTCCGGCAGTTCCGCGTTGGCCCGCAGTTCCAGCTGCCCGCGCGGCAGATGCACGGCACCCGGAATATGCCCGGCCTCGAATGCATCCTTCTCCCGGATGTCCAGTATTACCAGGTCGCCGCTGTTGCTCCCGATACGCTCGTGCAGTTCGGCCAACGACATGAACGGAACCTTCGCGGCCGCCTCGGCAAGCAGCTGCGCCACCGTCTTGCCGCCGCTCATATTGGTGCGCAGCGCCTCTGTGAGGTGGGTGGGCGCTGCCAGGTCGAGATGCTGCATCATGTCCACAAAGGCCCCGCGTTCGGTCTTCTGCAGGCGCGGATTGTCGGCAATCTCCGCGCCAATGGTGGAATGCGAACGGCCCTTATAGTCATGCGCCGGATAAACCAATGTCTCGGGCGGCAGCTGCAGCAGCGTGTCGAACAGGCTTTCAAAAAGGGCGTTCGGATCACCCGAAGGCAGGTCCGTCCGGCCCGTGCCGCCGATCAGCAGCGTGTCGCCGGTAAACACGCGGTCGTCCACGATCAGGCACAGGGAATCCCGCGTATGCCCAGGCGTATGCATCGCCTTAACACGCAGATCGCCAACAATCAGCATGTCCCCGTCATCCAGCCGCATGTCGGCGAAAGGCGCGGGACTCAACCGATGCATGACCACCGGCGCCTGCCAGGCTTTGCCCAGTTCGCGGCTGGCGGAAAAATGGTCGGCATGGGTGTGCGTATCGACGATGTAGCGGACATGCAGACCCAACTGGTTCACCAGCCCCCGATAATGATCGATCTGCGAGAATTCCGGGTCGATCAGCACCGCCGCCCGCGTGACGTCGCACCCCGCGATATAGGACAGGCAACCACCCGAGACGATCTGTTCGAAGATCATGCGCCACCTCCTGCCGGTTCGATCAACTTTGCGCTCGAACGGGCAAGATCGCAAGCCAGCCTTGCGGATAGGGGTCGGGACGTGGCTTTGCGGTGAGGTAGCCGCTCACCCCAGCATCTGCCTCACCCACTCCGGCACCAGATCGCCTGCCCGGCCCAGCCGCGTTTCGTCGAAATAGATGCTCCCGGCGGACGGATCGAGGTTCAGCTCCAGCGTTCGCGCCCCATGATAGCGCGCCGTCTGCACGAAGCCCGCCGCCGGATAGACCGCGCCGGAGGTGCCCACCGACACGAACAGGTCGCATTGGCCCAAAGCCCGGTCGATCCGCTCCATCTCATAGGGCATCTCCCCAAAGAACACGATGTCGGGGCGCAACGCCGTAGCGCCGCAGCCGTCGCATTGCGACCCCGGCGGCATTGCGCCTTCCCACCGGCCTGCCTTGCCGCAGGCCGCACAGAGGGCCGACAGCAGCTCGCCATGCATGTGCAGCACCCGCTTCGCCCCGGCCCGCTCATGCAGGTCATCGACATTCTGCGTGACGATCAGCAGCTCGCCCGGCCACTCCGCATCCAGCGCAGCGAGCGCTTCGTGCGCCGCATTGGGCTTGACGGCCGAAAGCTTCGCCCGCCGCTCGTCATAGAAGCGATGCACCAGCACCGGATCGCGCGCCAGGGCTTCGGGCGTGCAAACATCCTCGACATGATGCCCTTCCCAAAGCCCGTCCGGCCCGCGAAAGGTAGCAAGGCCGCTTTCGGCGGAAATTCCCGCGCCGGTAAGGACAAGGATGTTGCGAATATCTTCCATGATCGCCATGAAGCACCAGCAACGGGAAAGTTTCAAGACATGACGAATATCGGCATTTACGGCGCGTCCGGGCGCATGGGACAGGCGATCGCGCAGGCGCTTGCGGAGGCGGGCCTTGGCCTTGCGGGCGGCGCGGACCGCGCTGGCGTGACCGGCGACATCGGTGGCATGCCGATCATGTCGGACGAAAAGGCGCTTGCCGCCGCAAGCGACGTCCTGGTCGATTTCTCCGCCCCCGCGGCGCTCAAGGCGCATCTCGATGCCTGCATGGCGGCGGGCAAGCCCATCGTCATCGGAACCACGGGGCTGGAGGCCGCGCACCACGCCCTGATCGACGAGGCGGCGAAGGCCATCCCCGTTCTGCAGACCGGCAACACCTCGCTCGGCGTCAACCTGCTCGCCGCGCTGGTGGAGGACGCCGCCCGCCGCCTTGGCCCGGACTGGGACATCGAGATCCTGGAAATGCACCATCGGCACAAGGTCGATGCCCCCTCCGGCACCGCCCTGCTGCTGGGCGAAGCCGCCGCGCGCGGGCGCAATATCGCGCTCGCCGATCACAGGGTGAGCGGCCGCGACGGCATTACCGGGGCGCGCAAGAGCGGCGACATAGGCTTTGCGGCGTTGCGCGGCGGATCGGTCGCGGGCGACCATCAAGTGATCCTCGCCACCGAAGGCGAGCGCATCGAACTCGGCCACCGCGCAGAGAACCGCACCATCTTCGCGCGCGGCGCTGTAAAGGCTGCGCAATGGCTCGCGACCCAGCCCGCCGGTCGCTATGACATGAAGAGCGTGCTCGGCCTTTAAGTGGCATGAAAAAAGCCGACATCTTCGAATTCTACCGCCGCCTCGCGGAAACCAACCCGGCTCCGGAGACGGAGCTGGAATATGGCAATGTCTACCAGCTCCTCATCGCCGTAGTCCTCTCCGCGCAAGCCACCGACGTCGGCGTCAACAAGGCGACGCGCGCGCTGTTTCAAACGGTGAAGACGCCGCGGCAGATGTTGGACCTGGGCGAAGAGGGGCTGAAAGAGCATATCAAGACCATCGGCCTGTTCAACGGCAAGGCGAAGAATGTCATCGCGCTCAGCCAGATCCTGGTGGATCGATATGGCGGAGAGGTGCCCGCCGACCGCGACACGCTCCAGACCCTGCCCGGCGTGGGGCGAAAGACCGCCAATGTCGTCATGAACTGCGCCTTTGGAGCCGAAACCTTTGCGGTCGATACGCACCTGTTTCGCGTGTGCAACCGCACGGGCCTTGCCCCCGGCAAGACGCCGCTCGCCGTGGAACTGAAGCTGGAGAAGGACACGCCCCAGCCCTTTCGCCGCCACGCGCATCACTGGCTGATCCTCCACGGCCGCTATATCTGCAAGGCGCGGCGGCCCGAATGCTGGCGCTGCCCGGTGACGGACCTGTGCCGCTACAAGCCCAAGACGCCGCCGCCGGCAGGGGCATAGCAGGCGGCGAGCCGGGCGATATTCAGGCTGAATTCAGATCGGCGACAGTAGCGTGGGGCACCAATGCGAGGAGGATAGCATGCGCCCTCTATTATGCCTCATGTCCATTGCCCTGCTTTCGGCGAGCGGTACCGCGATTGCGGGCGGCAAGAAGGCTGACAATCTCCGCCCGGCCGGCGAAGCGGTCAATTGCGTCCAGATCCAGCAAATTCGGAACACCGATGTGCTGGATGACAAGACCATCGACTTCCATATGCTGGGCGGCAAAATATACCGAAACACCCTGCCCCACAGCTGCCCTGGCCTCGGTTTCGAACAAAAATTCATGTACAAGACCAGCCTGTCGCAACTCTGCTCGGTCGACATCATTACGGTCCTGCAAGACGCCGGCGGCCTTCATCGGGGCGCCAGCTGCGGCCTTGGCAAATTCCAGCCGATGGAAAAGGCGCCCACCGGCGGCTGAACAGACCACCAGGCACTTATAACCAGCGCCACGAAAATTGGCGCTGGCATCCCCTTCCATGCTTTGCTAAGCGCAGCGCTCACGCCCTGGCGTGCACGCACCCGTAGCTCAGCTGGATAGAGCGCTGCCCTCCGAAGGCAGAGGCCAGAGGTTCGAATCCTCTCGGGTGCGCCAGTATTTCGGCATTATGTAGCAAACGCACCAAGCCCGGAGGCGGCGCGTGATTAGGCGCGCCCTAATCGGCGTCGTTACCGCGAGTGTGATGGCGGGCCTTTTCAGCCTCTATTATAGTGAGCGCTTCTCTGTGCGGCTTTATATTCCGCCTGATTGTAAAGATATTATCCTGATTCCGACTGGCGGTGTGGTAGCGATGACAAAACTTCGTAAAACGCCTCTTGCCGAATGCATCATCGTAATAGGCGACGCCCCAGACAAAAATATATCGGTCAGCGCTATCAACTTCGCGAAATGGGAGAAACGGCTTCATACTTCCTTGCGACATTTCCGAATTTGGCTGAATGGTTCTAGCAACCTCTTTTGGATCCGGCGGATAAAGGAAATCCTTGCGCTCTTTCTCCAATACTATCTCAGCCATAACCTTCAAAGAGACATTATAGGCCGGGGTGGCTCC